>OLPG01000007.1_pt1 | contig 207087 bp, 166 predicted proteins | sample 1672311 | NCBI WGS metagenome assembly OLPG01 (sample SAMEA3136670, study PRJEB25190) | human gut metagenome | biome: human gut; feature: human-associated habitat; material: faeces | place: Austria | collected 2013 | reverse complement strand
CAATAAGTTGCACCCACCTCCCTTTGCAAGGGAGGCAAAGAGGTATATTAATTTTATTTGGCGTGGTTTAGCCACTTTATCGACAGTTTGAGCGTTGGAGAAATCTCCAACGCTTTTGTTATTGATCGATTATTATTTTTTAACCGATTCGATTATGCCCTCGGCTAAGCCTGCCATACCCTGAATTTCCGACGGAATAATAATCTTTGTTGCCTGACCGTCTGCTGCCTTTGCAAATGCTTCAAGGGCTTTGAGTTTGAGAACAGACTCATCGGCGTTTGCCTCATTAAGCATTTTGATTGCGTCTGCCGTTGCTTTTTGCACCTTTGCAATAGCTTCTGCTTCACCCTCTGCCTCACGGATTTTTGCTTCCTTTTCAGCCTCTGCGGCAAGGATTGCAGACTGCTTTTCAGCCTGAGCCTCAAGAATTTTTGACTCCTTATGACCCTCGGCAACAAGAATACGTGATTGCTTTTCACCCTCTGCACGAAGGATTGCCTCACGTCTTTCACGTTCTGCTTTCATCTGCTTTTCCATTGCGTCCTGAATTTCACGTGGCGGAATAATGTTTTTAAGTTCAACACGATTTACCTTAATGCCCCAGGGGTCTGTAGCCTCATCAAGAATAACTCTGATTTTGGCATTGATTGTGTCACGTGAGGTAAGAGTCGAGTCAAGCTCAAGCTCACCGATAATGTTACGAAGGGTAGTTGCGGAAAGATTTTCAATAGCCGAAATAGGGCTTTCAACACCGTAGCAATAAAGCTTAGGGTCTGTGATTTGGAAGAACACAACCGTATCAATCTGCATAGTTACGTTATCCTTAGTAATAACCGGCTGCGGTTTAAAATCAACAACCTGCTCTTTAAGCGATACGTTTTTAGCCACTCTGTCGATAAACGGAATTTTTACATGAAGTCCCGTGTCCCAAGTTGCATAGTATGCGCCGAGACGTTCAATAACAAATGCCTTTGACTGTGGCACAATCCTGATATTTGTAAGCACAAATAAAATAATTACTGCAATGATTACAAGAAGTACAATAACAACTTTCATAATTTTTCCTCCTTAATATATAAGTATATGTTAATCTTCTTTTACTATTAGTTTTACACCGTCAATTTTTTCAACGGTTACGTTTGTTCCTTTTTTGATTATTGATGAATTTATACTTCGAGCCGTCCATATTTGCCCGTCAACCTTTACCTGCCCTGTTGCATTAATATTATCTATATCCTCGGTGACGGTTGCCGTTTTGCCTATGCATCTGTCGGCATTGGTAGGCTCTGACTTGACTATGAGCTTTTTCTTAACCAATGGACGTGTAATCAAAAGCATTAAAACCGAAACCGCAATAAAGACAATGATTTGCACATAAAACTCTGCACCGGCAAGGCTTGAAACGAGCGCCGCAACCGCCCCGATAACAAACCAAACAGACACAAGCTGGGCGGTCAGCGACTCAAATATGCCAAACAGCACGGCGGCACAAATCCACACAATATACATTTTTTCAAACGACATACTGTCACCTCCTTAAAAATAAACACATAAAATGCATTTCCATATGTTGTGCTTATTATACCATATATCGCCGATATTTTCAATATATAGTGAATTGTTCATAATGAGATTTACAATCTATTCATAAACGGCACAACCGCAATAACACATTGATTTTTAAACCACAAGGAGTTGTGGGTATAAAAAAAGGCGAACAATGTTCGCCTTTTTTTACTTTATTGCATCCTTCATTGACTTAACATAATCATAAACATACTTCGGTGCGTCCTTACCGTGCTCGGCAACAAGATTAACTATTGCAGAGCCGACGATTACACCGTCTGCAAAAGCGGAATATTTCTTTGCCTGCTCAGGTGTGTTGATACCAAAGCCGATAGCGACAGGAGTATCCGTCACACTCTTAATATGGCTGACGATTGAGCCTAAGTCTGTTGTGATTTCGCTTCTCATACCTGTTACACCCATAGAGGAAACGGTATAAATAAAGCCCTTTGCATCGCCTGCAATCATCTTGATTCTGTCCTCACTCGTGGGAGCAACAAGGGAAATAACGTCAATATCATATTTATCCGCAACGCTTTGAAGTTCATTTTTTTCTTCAAAAGGCAAATCGGGAACGATTACACCGCTGACACCCGATTCCTTTGCATTTTGCAAAAATCTGTCATAGCCGTATTTAAAAAGAACATTAAGATACGTCATATAAACAAGCGGAATATCCACTTTTTCTCTAAGCTTTTTTGTAAGGTCAAAAACTTTATCGGTGGTAGTTCCGTTTTCAAGAGAACGAAGGTCTGCCTCCTGAATAACAGGTCCCTCGGCGATAGGGTCTGAAAAAGGAATACCAATCTCTATCAAATCGCAACCGCCCTGAGCCATAGAGGTCATAATTTCAAGCGAGGTGTCCAAATCAGGGTCGCCTGCCGTTACAAAGCCGATAAATGCCTTGCCGTTTTTAAATGCGTCAGAAATATTACTCATGTAAATCAACTCCTCTGTATCTTGCTATTGCGGCAACATCCTTGTCGCCTCTGCCTGAAAGACAGCAAATAATTATATCGTCCTTACTCATGGTAGGTGCAATTTTCATAAGATGAGCAACTGCATGAGCCGACTCGATAGCGCAAATAATGCCCTCTGTTTTGGCAATATATTCAAATGCATTAACTGCCTCGTCGTCCGTCACGGCAACATATTCCGCTCTGCCGATATCGTGAAGATATGCGTGCTCAGGGCCTACACCCGGATAGTCAAGCCCTGCGCTGATAGAATAAACAGGAGCAATTTGACCGTATTCGTTTTGGCAAAAATAAGACTTCATTCCGTGGAAAACACCGAGAGAGCCGGTTGAAATTGTTGCCGCCGTTTCACCCGTATGGATTCCTCTGCCTGCCGCCTCACAGCCGATAAGCCTTACATCCTTATCATTAATAAAATTATAAAACATACCCATAGCGTTTGAGCCGCCGCCTACGCAAGCCATAACTGCCGTAGGGAGTTTGCCCTCTTTTTCAAGTATCTGCTGCCTTGCTTCTTTAGAAATTACAGACTGAAAATCCCTTACAATCATAGGGAAAGGGTGAGGTCCCATAACAGAGCCTAAAACATAAAGAGTATCATCAACCCTGCTTACCCATTCACGCATAGCCTCGTTTACTGCGTCTTTAAGAGTCATTGTGCCTGTAGTTACCGGGTGTACCTTTGCGCCCAAAAGCTCCATTCGATAAACGTTGAGCGCCTGGCGGACTGTGTCCTCCTTGCCCATAAATATTTCACATTCAAGCCCCATAAGAGCCGCCGCAGTTGCTGTTGCAACACCGTGCTGGCCTGCTCCCGTTTCTGCAATTACTCTTGTTTTGCCCATCTTTTTTGCAAGAAGGCATTGACCGAGAACGTTATTGATTTTATGTGCGCCCGTATGGTTTAAATCCTCACGCTTAAAATAAATTTTTGCGCCGCCTAAATCCTTGGTCATATTTTCCGCATAATAGAGAAGCGACGGTCTGTTTGCATATTCCCTCAAAAGCGTGTCAAGCTCCTGCACAAATTCAGGGTCATTTTTGTAATGCTCATAAGCATTTTCAAGATTGATAATTTCATTCATCAGTGTTTCGGGAACATACTGTCCGCCGTGAATACCGTAACGTCCTTTACTCATTTTTTCATAATCTCCGCAATTTCTTTTATTTTGTTATAATCTTTAACACCGTGCGTTTCCACAGCCGAGGATAAATCAATACAAAAAGGCTTTACCTCGTCGAGCGCACGTCTTAAATTATCCTTATTTATTCCGCCTGCAAGGAAAAACGGCTTTTCACATTCAGGCAAAATGCTCCAATCAAACTCCTTACCCGTTCCCGCACCGGAATCGAAAAGGAAATAATCCGTGTCATATTCATCAACTTTGCTGAAAGTATCGGGATTAAAACACTTTATAACCGGCACGTCAAAGCCTTTGCAAAATTCAGGCTCTTCGTTGCCGTGAAGCTGAACTATATCTATTATATTGTTTTTTATATAATAATCAATATATTTTTTATCTTCGTCAACAAAAACTCCGATTGCCTTGATATCATTTGACAGGCGATTTTTAAGCGATTGCGCCGTTTTAAAATCAATGCTTCGCTTATAACCGTCACTTAGGATAAATCCGATATAATCGACTTTCAGTTCGTTGACATAATCAATATCCTCAACTCTTTTTAAACCGCATATTTTAAGCTTAGCCATAAAGCAATTCCTCAAGCATTTTCTTTTTATTCTCGCTTTTCATAAACGTTTCGCCGATAAGCACCGCATCTGTATTATTATTTTGCAAAACCTTTATGTCAGAGTGAGTTTTTATTCCGCTTTCAGACACGAAAAGCACATTTTGAGGTATCATATCTCTGTATCTTGTTGAATTATTTACATCAACGCTGAAATCCTTAAGATTACGATTATTAACGCCGATTATTCTTGCGCCTGCACTTAAAGCCGAATTAACCTCGTCCTCGTTATGCGCCTCAACAAGAGCCGACAAGCCGAGGGTGTCGCAAATTGAAATATATTCCTTGATTTTATCCGTATCAAGAAGCGCACAGATAAGCAAAACCGCCTTTGCACCCAAAAGCTTAGCCTCATAAATTTGATAGTCGCTTATTGTGAAATCCTTACGCAAAACAGGAATGGAAACATTTTCGCAAATTTCCTTTAAATATTCGTCTTTTCCCATAAACCACTTAGGCTCTGTAAGGCAGCTTATTGCGCTTGCGCCTGCCGCCTCATATTCCTTTGCTATTTGAAGATAAGGAAAATCCTCTGCAATAACACCCTTTGACGGCGAAGCCTTTTTAACCTCGCAAATAAATGACAGCGTATCGCCGCCAAGCGCCTTTTCAAATTCAAAATTGCCCTTTGGCATTTCAAGCGCCTCGGCTTTCACCTTAGCTAAAGGCTTATTTTTAATTATCTCTTTATATCTCTGCCTTGTATTTTCGGCAATAGTGTCAAGTATATTCATTATTCGTTAGTTACCTTTACAAAGCCCTCAAGAATTTTATATCCCTCGCCTGACGAAATGATATTTTCTGCTTTTTTAACAGCGTCTTTAAGAGTAATGCCGAGTTCACCCGCATAAATTGCCGCACCTGCATTGAGTGCAACGGCTGTGTTTTGAGCCTTTGTGCCTTTGCCATGAAGAACCGCCGTTGTAATCTTTGCGTTTTCCTCAGGTGTGCCGCCGACAAGGTCAGCCTTATTTACTCGCTCAAAGCCGAAATCCTCAGGCTTAACAGTATAATAAGTAATATTTTCACCCCTAACCTCGGCAACCTTTGTTTCATCCGATGCGCTTATTTCGTCAAGACAATCCGTTCCGTAAACCACCATAGCGTCGGTTACGCCGATTTTAACAAGTGCCTTTGCGATTTTTTCAACATATTCCTCGCTGAAAACACCGAGCACCATTCTGTCAGCCTTTCCCGGATTTGTAAGAGGGCCTAAAATATTAAATACCGTTCTGATACCTATTTGTTTTCTTACCGGACCCACAAAACGCATTGCGCTGTGATATTTTTGTGCAAAAAGGAAAGCGATATTGTTTTCATCAAGTGATTTTTTCATAACCTCCGGCTCGCAGTCAATTTTAACTCCGAGTGCCTCAAGGCAATCTGCCGTGCCGCACTTTGACGAAGCCGCACGGTTGCCGTGCTTAACAATCGTTACGCCTGCTGCCGCAGCAACGAAAGCAGAGGTTGTTGAAATATTAAAGGAATTTGATTTATCTCCGCCGGTGCCGACAATATCAAGAGCATGGCCGCCGATATTAAAATCCATTGCCTTTGAGCGCATACCCGTTGCCGCACCTGCGATTTCCTCCTCCGTTTCGCCTTTCATTGCAAGCGCCGTAAGAAACGAAGATATAACTGCCTCGCTTACTTCGCCGCTCATTATTTCATCAATAGCCTGTTTCGCTTCATCAAATGTAAGGTCCTGCTTTGCCGATACCTTTGCAAGTAACTCTTTAATCATTTTGCTATACCTCCAAGAAATTTCTTAAAATATCAATGCCGTTTGGCGTCATTATGGATTCAGGGTGAAATTGAACGCCGAAAACATTATATTCCTTATGCTCAAGTGCCATTATTTCGCCGTCATCTGTTTTTGCCGTAATTTTTAAACAATCGGGCAACGCCGTCTCATCTGCCGAAAGCGAATGATATCTTGCGACGTCAATCGTGTTTGGCAATCCTTTAAAAAGCTTAGACGTGTTATCAACCTCACACCTGCTTTGCTTGCCGTGCATAAGATTTTTTGCATAGCCTACAACTCCGCCGTAAGCCTCGCATATTGACTGATGACCGAGGCAAACACCGAGAATTTTCATTTCACTTCCAAGCTCCTTTACCACGTCAATGCAAACTCCTGCGTCCTTCGGTCTTTTTGGGCCGGGGGATAAAATAATGTGGCTCGGCGCAAGGCTTCTTATTTCATCAACGCTCATTTCGTCGTTTCTTATCACCTTTATATCCTCGTTTATTGTGCCGACAAGCTGAAAGAGGTTATATGAAAAGCTGTCATAATTATCAATCAAAAGTATCATTACATTTCCTCCACACTTTGCTTGAGCGCCGTAACAACCGCCTTCGCCTTGTTTATACATTCCCTGTGCTCCTTAGCGGGAATCGAATCCGCAACTATGCCTGCTCCCGAACGAACATATACCTTGCCGTGCTTTTTGAATGCCAAGCGAATTGCAATGCAAGTATCAAGATTGCCTGTCAAATCAATATATCCGACTGCTCCGCCGTAAATTCCACGCTTGTTATTTTCAAGCTCGTTAATTATTTGCATTGCCCTGATTTTCGGCGCACCCGAAAGTGTACCTGCCGGAAGCACCGCATCTACTGCGTCAAGCGCCGTTTTATCTTCTCTGATTTCGCCTGTTACGGTTGAGCCGATATGCATAACGTGGCTGAATTTTAAAATTTGATGATACTTGTCAACCTTGACCGTGCCGAACTTGCTGATTTTTCCCAAATCGTTTCTGCCCAAGTCAACAAGCATATTATGTTCCGCAAGCTCCTTTGGGTCTTTAAGAAGTTCTTTTTCAAGCTCATTGTCCTCAGCTTTGTTCTTTCCTCTCGGACGGGTGCCTGCAAGCGGATAAGTGCTTAATTTTCCGTTTTCAAGCTTAACAAGTGTTTCCGGCGAAGCGCCTGCCATTTCAATATCGTCAGACGAAAAATAGAACATATAAGGCGAAGGATTAAGCTTTCTCAAAATCTCATAAGTGCCGAAAAGCGAACCGTCCATTTCAGCCTCAAGCCTGTTTGAAAGAACCACCTGAAAAATATCGCCCTCTTTAATATAATGCTTAGCCTTTTCAACCATTTTTGCATATCTTTCACCGTCAAAAAGAGGCTTAAATTCCGTTTTAAGCTTAGGCTTTTCAATTTCAGCCTCATCGCCGTTTAAAATAATATTTTTCATTATTTCAAGTTCTTTTAAGGCGATTGCATAATTTTCGTCAACATCTTGCGTTTGAATATTTACTATAAGAATAATTTTATTTTCACGGTTATCAAAAGCGATTACCTTATCAAAAAGCATTAAGTCAACATCCTTGAAATTGCCGTCGTCGTGTGCATCAAGCTTAAGGCTTTGCTCGCTGTATTTTACATAATCGTAGCCGAAATAGCCGACAAGTCCGCCCGTAAAGGTAGGCAAATTTTCAATTTTAGGTGCTTTATGCTCATCAAGCATTTGCTTTATATATTTTCTCGGATCGCCCGTATAATTCTTAACGCCGAACGAATCAATAACTCTTACATTATTATTTGTGCAGCTAACCTCTGCCTTTGGGTCATAGCCCAAAAAGGTGTAACGCCCCGTGTTGTTGGCATCATCGTTTGACTCAAGCATATAGCAATGAGAGCTTACGTTTTTAAGTTTTTTCAAAACCGTGAGTGCCGACACATCAGCTTCTATCTCCGTGCTGACGGGAACTGTTTTGAAACTTTGATATTTTTCCTTAATTTCTTCAACAGATGGATAAATTTTCATTTGATTTCCCCTTGTCTTTCCTCTTGCAAAAGGGCAACAAAAAAGCCCTCGGCAATACTTACGTATTACCAAGGGCGAAAATTACTTTCCGTGGTGCCACCTTGATTTATGGGTTACCATACACTTTGCAAGATACTATCATATCTCCGACCACTAACGTAGGTCATCACGTTACGGAATAATAAGCCTAAGCCTTTCACCGTACCCTCAACGGTCCATTTAACAAGCCGTTTACTGCCCTCTTTTCAGCGCCGAGGACTCTCTGTAAGTTCGTATCTCGTTTTTATCTCCGTTTCAACGGTTTACATTTTTAATTTGTAAAGACATTTTAGCACGTAAAAAAACGGTTGTCAAGCCTTTATATTAAATCTCGCAAATGCATTTTCAAGCGTGGTGTTAAAAATAATCATATCCGAAATATCTGCCGAGGTTTCATAATCAGCCGAGGACTTGGGAGTCACAAAATAAAACGGTACACCGCTTTGCCTGCACTTTTTGGCAAAAGCCTTTGCGCTTTCGGGCACGGTTGCGCTGTGATACATCTCGTGCAAAACCAAATCGGCGCTTTCTATATTATAATTATTATAATCAATATTAATATAAGGCTTAATTACCAATATATTCTTTGGCGCAAGGCAGGGATTTTTAAACTTCGGCTGCGACTTGCCCGTCTGCCTGAATTTATCAAGACCGTCGGCGCTCGTTATTGTGTCTGCTGGGAAAATACCGTCGTAGCTTACAAAAACGCCTTTTTCGCCTTTTTTTATGTGCCTCAGCGCCTCATTAAAATTAGAAATTCCGTTAGTCAAATTATCCTCAATCGGCTTATCGGAGGCGGTTAGCACAATATTTTTATCCCAAAAAAGATTTGCTATAAACGACGAAGTAAAAGCCAGCGTGTCTGAGCCGTGAAGAATGATAATATTATCGCCGTCGCTCTCTTTTATCTCGTCAACAAGGCTTTGCAAATGCGAAAAATCCATATTTTCCGACAAAATCGTATAAGGGCAGGAAAACGAAAATTCAATGCCATTTATTAAATTTTTATCGGCAAAATGAACTACCTTAAACGGTGCGTCAAGATGAATATTATCGTCTTTTTTGCTACCAATCGTTCCGCCTGTTGAAATAATCAAAATTTTCATAATGTCAATTCCCCGTTGCGTCACAAAAAGGCAAGAGAAAACTCCTGCCTTTTCTAAATCCCTCCGAGTGCAACAAGTTGCACCCACCTCCCTTTACAAGGGAGGCAAATCAGTTTATTTTATCAAACACGAAGTTTCTTTCGACGTCGTAGGGGCTGACATTGTCAGCCCGCTTTAAATCCTATTTAGTAAAGAAAACCTTAAATGCCTTATACGCCATATACGTATCTATCTTGCTGACAATCTCGTAAGGAGAATGCATGGAAAGAACTGGCACACCAACGTCGATAACGTCAACATTGAGGTTTGCAATATACATAGCAACTGTTCCGCCGCCGCCTGCGTCAACCTTGCCAAGCTCGCCGCTCTGCCACAAAACTCCGTTTGATTCAAGAAGATTTTTAACAAAGCTTACATATTCGGCAGAAGCATCTGACGTGCCACCCTTACCTCTTGCACCCGTAAACTTGGTTACGCAAACACCCTCGTTAATGAATGAGGAATTATTTTTTTCAAAAGGAGTTGACCATGTTGGGTCAAATGCGGCATTAACGTCGGCTGAAAGGCACTTAGAATTAGAAAGAACATCTCTGCCCTCATAGCCCTCAAGCCTTGCCAAATCCTCAACAAAATATTTAAGATAACTTGAATTAAGACCTGTGTTACCGTCAGAACCTGTTTCCTCTTTATCGGTAAGAACGGTCAAAGCGGTATACTCCGGTACTTCGTCAATATCAAGAATTGCCTGAAGAGCAGGGTATGAGCAAACACGGTCATCATGGCCGTAGCCACCGATTAAGCTTCTGTCAAAACCGATATCGTCAACTGAAAATGCCGGCACAAGCTCAAGCTCGGCAGAAAGAAAATCTCTTTCAACAATGCCGTACTTTTCAAAAAGAATGTTGAGAAGATTAAGCTTAATCTTTTCGCTTACCTCGTCATCCTTAAACGGACGTGAGCCAATAACAACATTAAGTTCTTCGCCCTTAACAATCTCGTTTGCTTTTCTTGACATTTGCTCTGCGCCGAGATGAGGAAGAATATCCGTAATGCAAAACTTAGGGTCAGCCGAGTCCTCGCCTACTTTAACGTCAACATATGTGCCGTCATTTTTGCAAATTCTGCCGTGGAGAGAAAGCGGAATGGCTGTCCACTGATATTTTTTAATTCCGCCGTAGTAGTGAGTTTTGAAAAATCCGAGATTTCCATCCTCATAAACAGGGCACTGCTTTAAATCAAGACGTGGGGAATCGATATGAGCAGCGCTGATTCTTACACCGTCACAAATAGGTCTTTTACCCTTGACTGCAAGAATAATTGCCTTTTCCCTGTTGAAATAATAAACCTTGTCGCCCGGCTCAAGTGCCTTGCCGAATTTATCAAACTCTAAAAAGCCGTGTTCCTGTGCAAGCTTAAGTGCCGATGCGGCAAATTCCCTTTCTGTTTTATTTTCAAAGAGGAATTTTTTGTATCCCTCGCAGAAATCGTCGCAAGCCTTAAGCTCTTCATCGCTCATAAAATCTACGCCGTTTTCTTTTTTGTTAAAAAGCTTTTTTTGCAATTCTTTTGCTTTTTCGCTCATTTTTATCACCTTTCTGAAAATTATTTTTATTAAAATCCGAGAGAATGAAGAATGTCATCAATTTCTCGGTCAATATCATTACCGTCATTATTATAAATCACAAAGTCGCAATTGGCTTTGAAATAATCCTCGCTAAATTGAGAGGAAAGCCTGCTTTTTGCCGCTTTTTCGCTGATATTATCACGCTTAATTATGCGCTTTAATCTTGTTTTTTCGTCAGCCAAAACGGCAATCGTTTTAAAACATTTATCCTGCGCACCCGCCTCAAAAAGCTGGGGTGCGTCAAGAACGCTCAAAAGAGTTGAAAGCGACACACACCTGTCAATAACAGCCGGGTGAACAAGCTCATTAAGCCTTTCAAGCTTAGATTTATCATTAAACACAATATTACCGAGCTTTTTCCTGTCAACTTTGCCGTCTGTCATTATATCGCCAAATTGGGCGCAAAGAGATTTAACCAAGGCTTCGTCGGTATCATAAATATTTTTAACAACCTCGTCGCAGTCTATAATATTAAAGCCACGTTCTTTAAGCTTCTTGCATATATAGCTTTTGCCTGCGCCCGACTGACCTGTTAAACCGAGAGTAAACGGCTTAGTTAAATCAATAACCGTGAATGCCGCCGCACGGATAAGACGGTTGTAAACCGCCATTCCGACACCCGTTGTATGCGGAATACGGGCATACACTGTCTTTGCTCCCATTTCGTCAAGACGTCTGAGTGCGTCAAAAAGCTCCCTCGCCTGCGATAAATCGTCGTTTTCGCTTCCAAAATTAACTCTCGGCACGCTGACCTCGTCCTCATCAAAGCAAAGCGCAAATGCTCCCTTTTGATTATTGACAAAATCCTCGTAAGTCTTACGGTCGGCATCAACAATAACCACCCTCGCCTTTGGGGCATAGTGCTTATATTTCATACCGGGGGAAGCCGCCGTTTCGTTATCTTTCATTCCGTGAAGCACGGCATTTGCAACCTCAACCTCACCTATTACACCCTCAAGCATTTCCTTAGTAACTGCGCCCGGACGCAAAACCGTGGGAATATCGGTTGCAAGAGTGATAACGGTTGATTCGACGCCAAATTCGCAATCGCCGCCGTCAATGACTGCCTCAATCTTGCCTGACATATCGTCAATAACATATTTTGCTCTTGTAGGCGACGGCAAGCCGGAGGTATTGGCACTCGGTGCGGCAATGGGACAGCCTGCTGCCTTAATCACCTTATTTGCAACCTCATTTATCGGCATACGAACGGCAACCGTATCAAGACCGCCGCTGACAACCTTGCCTATCAAATCGCTCTTTGGCAAAATTATTGTAAGCGGGCCGGGGAAAAAGGCATCAATAAGTGCCTGCGCCTTAGGCGTGACCTCTTTAACCAAAGGAACGATGTCCTCCTTATTTGCAATATGAACAATAAGCGGATTATCGCTCGGCCTGCCCTTAGCCTTATAAATATTTTTGACGGCGTCCTCATTGAGCGCATTCGCACCCAAGCCGTAAACTGTTTCTGTTGGAAACGCAACAAGCCCGCCGTTTGCAAGGATTTTACCCGCAAGGGCTATATCCTCATCATTTGTTGATAATACTTTAGTTTCCATTATGCTTATGTTTACCTGCCTTTGCAGTAATTATGTAAAAAATTGGAATAGTTAAGAAAAGAATCCATGCAGGGTGCCACAAGCTTTTTGCAAATCCCAAAAGAAGAAATACAATAAGCACCAAAACGGGATAGCAAAAAATGATAGGCTTTTTCTTTTCAATCGCTATTATGCCCGTGTAAAAAAGAGGAATTGTCAAAAAAACAATCCAGCCGATTTTCCAGCCGTTTGCGCCGAGAAATACACCGATTAAGCAATATGCAATAACCGCAAGAATGGGATAGGACGGGAAAAGCCAGCTTCGCCTTTTCTTTTCCTTTTTTCTTTCTTCACGTTCTTTTTCTCTTTCGAGAATATATTTTTCATCCTTTTGCTCTTTTAAAAGCTCCTTTTCCTTAAGCGACGGCTCAGGAGCGGAAAGCGGCATATCAAATTTTCTTTCTTCTGCTTTTTTATTCTCAGGCTCTTCCTTGCCCTCAAATTCATCTATCAGCTCATTAACAGCTTTTGCCTCTTCACTTTGCGCTGTTTGCTCGTTTTCCTTTGCTTCGTCAGCCTCGCCTTTAACAATCGAATCAATAGACACGCCGTAAAATTCGGCAAGCTTGCCTATATTATCAATATCGGGAGTGGAATTGCCCTGCTCCCATTTTGAAACAGATTGACGTGAAATACCGAGTGCTTCACCGAGAGCGTCTTGGCTTATACCTTTGCCGTTTCTTAAATTTTTTAAATATTCGCCTTGTTTAATTGACATACTTTACCTCTGAAATAATTATTCTTCGCCCTGCGCCTTAAGCTTTTCGGCAGTATCGGCAGTAATAAGCGCATCTATCATTTCATCCATATCGCCGTTTAAAAACTGCTCAAGCTTATAAAGAGTAAGCCCTATTCTGTGGTCAGACACTCTGCCCTGCGGATAGTTATATGTTCTTATTCTCTCGCTTCGATCGCCTGTGCCGACCTGCGCCTTTCTTTCGCCTGCAATCTCTGCGTCGTGCTTAGCTTTTTCAGCGTCATAAAGACGGGAACGCAAAACTTTAAGCGCTTTTTCCTTGTTTTTATGCTGGCTTCTTTCGTCCTGACATTCAACAACTGTTCCCGTTGGAATATGGGTAATACGAATGGCAGATGATGTTTTGTTAATATGCTGACCGCCTGCGCCCGACGAACGGAATGTATCTATCTGCAAATCCTTAGGATTAATCTCAAAATCGACGTCCTCAGCCTCCGGCAAAACCGCTACCGTTGTGGTGGAGGTATGTATTCTGCCCTGACTTTCGGTTTCGGGTACACGCTGAACACGGTGAACACCCGATTCAAACTTAAAGCGGGAATATGCGCCGTCGCCCTCAACAGAAAAGCTGATTTCCTTATATCCGCCAAGCCCTGTTTCGTTAGCATTTAATATCTCTGTTTTAAAACCCTTTGACTCGGCATACATCGAGTACATTCTGAAAAGAACGCCTGCAAAAAGTGCGCTTTCCTCTCCTCCTGCACCGCCACGGATTTCAATAATTACGTTTTTATCATCGTTAGGGTCACGTGGCAAAAGAAGAACTTTAAGCTCCTCCTCAATTCTTTCCATATCCTCTCGGCTTTGCTCGTACTCCTCTTTAACCATCTGGGCAAAATCAGCGTCCATTCCGCCCTCATCGAGCATTGCACGCGACTCCTCCTCACTTGCCTTAGCCTTTTTATATTCCCTAAATTTTTCAACAACAGGGGTTAAATGCTTAAGTTCACGCATAAGCTTAGTATATTTTTCTTGGTCGCAAACGATATCGGGATTGCAAACAAGCTCGTTTACTTCCTCAAATCTGTTTTCAACCTCTTGCAATTTTTCTATCATATCTCTTCCTCGCTTATAATATTAAAAAATCTCTTTTTCTTTTCTTCTCTTATTTTTTCGTCACAACTTGAATCAATAAAGGTTACATTTCCCTTATCTTTGGCGTCGCTTATTAAATCTTTTTCTTCAAGCACTATTTTAAGCTGCCTGCTTACGCCGTTTGCACCGTCAAAAAACTCAACGTCGCCCAAAGTGTTTTTAATTTCTTTTTTTGCAAGCGGATAATGAGTACAACCCAAAACAACATTTTGCGCTTTGCCCTTATATTCATCAAGCGTTTTATCAAGATAATCGCAAAGCTGTGCCTTTGTGCCGTGCTCAATAATATCCGCAAGGCCGACGCAGGCAATAAGCGCCGTTTTGTGGTTATTATATTTATAATAAAGTTTATGGAATTTTTCGCTTTCAAGCGTACCCTTGGTTGCCATTACAAGCGTAAAGCCGTCGGGATTTTGGTCATACACCATTTTATATGCCGGCTCAATTGCAATTATCGGAAGAGAATATTTTTCCCTAAGATAAGCCGAAGCCTTGGCAGAAGCCGTATTGCACGCAATAACTATTGCCTTGCAACCGTAATTTTTAATAAGAAACGAAACGATTTTATCGCAGCGCTCAATAATTTCACCGTCACTTTTATCGCCGTAGGGGCAATTTGCAGAATCGCTGAAAAACACATAATTTTCATTCGGCAAAACGGAAAGACTTTTTATAAGCACAGTGCTTCCGCCTATTCCCGAATCAAGAAAGCCGATAGGGGCACTATTTTTCATCGCTTTTGACCACCTTAATGCTTTTATCTGCTTTAATTCTCGGAATCATAACCTCTCTGCCACAGCCTGTGCACCTGAGCTTATAGTCAACTCCGAGCCTTGTTATTTCAAATTCCTTTGAGCCGCAAGGGTGCGCTTTTTTCATCACAACAATGTCACCGAGTTTGAGTTGCATATTTTTCACCTTATATAAATTAAAGATACTATATTATTAATTATTTAAAACATTATATCACTATCGCCTATTATTTACAACAAAATATTATCATAAAACGGCGCTTATTTGAATATAAATATAACTACAAGACTATCGAAAAGAGTGAAACAAATGGAATTTTATCCGGAGGGTTGCCGCAAGAGCCTTGCAAAAACCTTTGAAAGCGTTGAAGAAATAAAAAACGCTATGATGAAAAACGAAATAATCGAGGGCAAGGTACTGCTTTGCGACAGGGAACATAATTTACATATTGACTTAGGCGCAATAAGAGGCATTATTCAACGAGAGGAGGGTGCGCTGGGAATAGATGACGGAACAGTCAGGGATATTGCGCTCATTTCCAAGGTCGGAAAAAACGTTTGCTTTAACATTATGGGCTTTCAGCGTGACGTTTTCGGCAACACGTGCGCCGTACTTTCAAGAAAAAACGTGCAAAAAAGGTGCAAGGAAGAATTTTTGGATAATTTGGCGCTCGGCGATATCATTGACGCAAAAGTCACTCATCTTGAAAAATTCGGCGCTTTTATTGATATCGGCGCAGGAATAAATGCACTTATACCGATTGATATGCTGTCTGTTTCAAGAATAAGTCACCCACGGCAGAGGCTAAGCGAAGGGCAAAAAATAAAGGTTGTTTTGCGCAAAAGAGAGGGCGACAAGCTGACATTTTCGCTAAAAGAACTTCTCGGCACGTGGGAGGAAAACGCAGAACTTTTCACTCCGGGTGAAACGGTGACAGGAGTTATAAGAAGCATTGAGGATTACGGCGTATTCATTGAGCTTATGCCTAATTTGGCAGGGCTTGCAGAGCTTGAGGACGGCTTGTTTGAGGGGCAAAGCGTAGCGGTTTACATTAAATCAATAATTAAGCAGAAAATGAAAATCAAGCTTATAATTGTTGAGGCTTACGACTATGACGAAAAGGGCAAAGAGCTTGTGTATTTCAATAACGACAGCCATATATCATATTGGCTGTATTCCCCAAAAGACAGCGCAAAGCTGATTGAAACGGATTTTGATGAAATTTAAGAATAATCGGACTACAAAGAAGCAGTTATAAATTAACTGTTGATTTATTTTCTCTGTTTCTGTATAATATTTAAGTACAAACGGTTGTACGTGGGTACAGCCGTTTTTATTTTGTATTATTTTGGAGAGGGAATATGTATAAGGTAGGATTTGACAATAATAAATATTTGCAAATGCAAAGTGAAAGAATCAAGGAGAGGATAAACGAATTCGGCGGAAAGCTTTATCTTGAATTCGGCGGAAAGCTCTTTGACGATTATCACGCATCAAGAGTTTTGCCGGGATTTCAGCCTGACAGCAAGCTTCAAATGCTTCTTCAGCTTAAAGAGCAGGCAGAAATAGTTATTGTTATCAGCGCAAACGATATTGAGAAAAACAAAATCAGGGGCGACCTCGGAATTACCTATTCAACAGACGTTTTAAGGCTTGTTAATGCGTTTGAGGGTATGGGGCTTATGGTAGGCAGCGTTGTGCTTACAAAATATGTTTCAACACCGAGAGTTAACGCCTTTGAGCAGAAGCTAAAGGACAGAGGTATTCCTTTTTATCACCACTATCTTATTGACGGATATCCTGCAAACATTTCTAAAATCGTAAGTGACGAAGGATACGGCAAAAACGATTATATCAAGACAAACCGTTCGCTCGTTGTAATCACCGCACCGGGTCCGGGAAGCGGTAAAATGGCTACCTGCTTATCACAGCTTTACCACGAAAACAAGCGTGGAATTAAGGCAGGATATGCAAAATTTGAAACATTCCCTATTTGGAACATTGCGCTCAAGCACCCTGTAAACATTGCTTATGAGGCTGCGACGGCTGACCTTAACGACGTCAATATGATTGACCCGTGGCACTTGGAGGCCTACGGCGAAACAACGGTAAACTACAACCGTGACGTTGAAATTTTCCCTGTATTAAAGGCAACGTTTGACAAAATTTACGGAAAGTGCCCTTACAAATCGCCTACGGATATGGGCGTTAATATGGCAGGCAACTGTATTTTTGATGACGAGGCGGTTAAAGAGGCGGCTAATCAGGAGATTATACGCAGATTTTTCAATGCAAAATGCAACCAAATCAAGGGCAGAGCAAGCAAAGATGAGATTTACAAGCTTGAACTTCTTATGAACAATGCAGGCTTATGCGTTGACGACAGAAAATGTGCGCTTGAGGCTACAAGGCTTGAAGAAAAAACAGGTGCGCCTGCTGCGGCAATTGAGCTTTCAGACGGAAAAACGGTCACCGGCAAAACATCTGCGCTTTTGGGCTGTGCTTCGGCTATGCTTTTAAACGCTTTAAAGGTGCTTGCGGGAATTGACGATGATGTTCTTCTTATCGCACCTGAGGTTATCAAGCCGATTCAAGAGCTTAAAATCAATCATTTGGGCAACAAAAACCCACGACTTCATACAGACGAAACGCTTATTGCACTTTCAATTTCGGCAGTGAATGACGAAAAAGCAAAGCTTGCGCTAAATCAGATTTCAAAGCTTAAAAATTGCGAAATGCATTCATCAGTTATGCTTGCGCAGGTTGACGAAAACGTGCTTAAAAAGCTCGGCATAAGGCTGACGTGTTCGTGCTGAAAAAAATTTGAAAAAATTAGAATTTCCTATTGAAATAGAAAATAAACTGCTTTATAATATATAAGTACAGACGGTTGTACCAGTGCGTACAGCCGTTTTTTATTTTAATTTTTTATCTTATTTTTACTTTCAGAGGTGATTTGATGAACAAAACGAAGTATATTTTCATTACCGGCGGCGTTGTATCGGGTCTTGGCAAGGGCATTACCGCAGCGTCACTCGGCAGACTTTTAAAATCACGTGGCTTAAAAGTTACGGCGCAAAAGCTTGACCCGTATCTTAACGTTGACCCCGGCACTATGAACCCCGTTCAGCACGGCGAAGTTTTCGTAACAGATGACGGTGCGGAAACCGACCTTGACCTCGGCCATTACGAAAGATTTATTGACGAGAGCCTTTCGCAAAACTCAAACCTTACATCGGGCAGAGTTTATTGGAAGGTTATATCTGACGAAAGAAAGGGCGTTTACGGCGGACAAACCATTCAAATTATTCCGCACGTAACAAACGAGATTAAGCGCTATATTAACAGAAATGCCGACACAGGAGCTGACGTTTGCCTTGTTGAAATCGGCGGTACGGTCGGCGATATCGAATCCCAGCCGTTTCTTGAAGCAATACGTCAATTTGCGGTTGAAGTCGGCAGAGAAAACTGCCTTTTCATTCACGTAACACTTGTTCCTTATCTTGCCGCTTCCGACGAGCTTAAGAGCAAGCCTACTCAGCACTCGGTTAAGGAAATGCTTTCTATCGGTATCAGCCCTGACATTATTGTTTGCAGAACGGAGCATCCGCTTACAGACGATATTAAAAATAAAATTGCGCTTTTCTGTAATGTTGACAAGGAATGTGTAATTGAAAACAACAACTGCGACATTCTTTATGCCGTGCCTATGATGCTTAAAGAGCAGCGTATGGATGATGTTGTAATTAAAAAACTCGGCATTGAATGCGGCGAGCGTGACCTTTCGGATTGGGAACACATGCTTGAGGCTTTGAGAAATCCTAAGCAGACGGTTAAAATCGCAATGGTCGGCAAATATGTTGAACTTCACGACAGCTACATTTCGGTAAATGAGGCTTTAAAGCACGGCGGAATTGAAACGAGAAGTGCAATTGACATTGATTGGATTGACTCAGAAACACTTGAGGGCGACGTTAACCTTGACGAAATTTTGGGCGACGTTGACGGTATTCTTGTTCCGGGCGGTTTCGGCAGCAGAGGAATTGAGGGCAAGATTAACGCTTGCCAATATGCAAGAACTCACGGTATCCCTTATCTCGGCATTTGCCTTGGTATGCAGATTGCAATTATTGAATTTGCAAGGCACGTGCTTGGTATGAATGACGCTAATTCGGCTGAAATCAACCCTGAAACTCCGTACCCTGTTATTGACATTTTGCCGGAGCAAAAAGAAGTTACCGATATGGGCGGCACAATGCGCCTCGGTCAATACCCATGCACTCTTAACCCGGAGTCAAAATCATACGAGCTTTACGGAGCATCGATGATTTATGAAAGACACAGGCACAGATATGAGGTCAACAACGATTACAGAAATGACCTTTTGAGCGGCGGAATGATTTTTGCCGGAACATCACCTGACAACCACATTGTTGAAATGGTTGAAATTCCGGAGCACCCATGGTTTGTTGCCTGCCAATTCCACCCTGAATTTAAGTCAAGGCCTAACAAGCCGCATCCTCTTTTCCGTGGATTTGTTACGGCAGCGGCAAAGCACAAAGAAAGTAAATAAGATTAAGATAATTTAAGGAGAAGCGTTAATTTGACGCTTCTCCTTTTTGTTTTTCTTAATAAATAATATCTTTTCTTAATCTTGCATATATATTAGCGGTGATAAAATGAAGCTTATTAAAAATAAAAAAACGGAAAAAGAAAACAAAAGTCCGCTTGACTATTACTTCGGAAAGCCGAGAATTGAAATGGCAGGGAGCGAATGTCTTGTTGACGGGCTTGAAAAAATAATAGAATATTCAAACACAAAAATCACCGTGTCGCTCGGAAGTCAGGAAATTACTTTTTGGGGCGACGACTTGAAAATAAATTCTTTTACACGTGAGGGCGCAGTGGTGCAGGGCAATATAACGTCAATGGAGTTTTCATCTTGATTAAGCTTTTTCGTTTTCTTTTGGGATATGTTGAATTTGAGTTTATAAACGGTTTTAGCGAGGGTTTCATAAACGAATGTTTTGAAAAGGAGATACTTATTCAAAACATTACGCTTTGCGAAAACGGTTTTAATGCAATTTGCAGAATAAGCACGTATAAAGAACTGCACAAAATCGCACTTAAAAACGGCGGTAAGGTAAAAATTTTAAAAAAGCACGGCTTACCGTTTTTCCTTGCACCGCTAAATGAACGAACAGGTTTTATTTTGGGAGCTGTTTTATTTGCTTTTATTCTCTCGTTTTTAAGTTCGTTTATCTGGAATGTTGAAATAAAAGGGTGCGACACTCTTAGCAAAGCCACAATTTCAACTTATCTTGAAAATCACAAATTCAAAAGCGGAGTTATGTGGAGCGCAGTTGACAGAAAATCAATTGCTTGGGATATGATGAGCGATTTTGACGATATTGCGTGGGTACATATCAACAGAAAAGGGACAACCGCCGTAGTTGAGATTAACGAAACAAGAAAAGAGATTGACGAAATTGACGAATACAGCCTAAAAGGAATTAAAGCAATCAGAAAAGAAATAAACGTTACCGCACAAAGACAGCAAAGCAAATTAAGCATTAGGCAGACAAAAAATTATTATACGCTTCGCTTTTTCTCGCTTGACATTCCCCTTTATTTCAAAATTAAAAAAGGCGATTTTGAAAAAACAAGCGATAAATATTTAAAAATCAAGGGCAAGGCGCTCCCGATAGGATATACAATTACAAGCGAACAGGCAATAAGCGCTGTTAAATACGATTTAACAAACGACGAAATGGTAAGCCTTGCAAGAAAAAAGCTCTCAATCGAGGCTGAAAGAGAGCTTGACGGATATGAAATTGTGAACGCCGATACAAAATATCAAATCAAAAACGACCAATGCGTTATGACGGGATATTATATTGTCAGGTATGCGAATGATTAATGATTATAACAGACAGGCGACCAATGGTCGCCCCTACGGTATTGTATTTCATTAAGCAAATCCTATAATTAAATACAAAACTTATGGTTGCCTATTGTTTTGATTACCTGACGGGAATGCATAAAAGCGTCTGACGTTTTGGAGGCGTTGAAATAATAGATTGCGCCGCCTGACGGGTCCCAGCCGTTTAAAGCGTCAATTGCAGCTCTTTTGGAGGAGTCGGCAACGGCGGCATACCAGTTTGAATCATTAACGCATGAAAAAGCACCCTTTTGATATACCACACCGCTTATCGAATCGGGAAAAGACGGGTGCTTCACTCGATTTAAAATGACTGCGCCGACTGCTACCTGCCCTTCATACGACTCTCCCCTTGCCTCAGCGCTTATTACCTTTGCCAAAAGCTCAACGTCGGAATTTGAATATTCGGTATTATTGGAGGACGAACCGCCTGAAAGACCGAGATAAAGAAGCGTTGTTTTGCCGCAAATTCCGTCGGCTGTAATACCGCAGCTTTTTTGAAATGCTTTTACTGCGCTTTTTGTATTGTTTCCGTAAATTCCGTCAACCGAACCGCCGTAAAAACCGAGAGAGGAAAGCTTTTTTTGAATATTTTTTACCTCTTCGCCGCTTGAGCCGAGCTTTGACACAACATATTGGCTGTTTTGGGTATAATCGTAAATTTTATAAGCCGAAAAGCCTATAAGCGAGCCTGTCACGATAATACCAACAATTGCAAGCGCAATAATAAAATTACGAAATGCTTTATATACTGTCATATTGTTTCTCTCCTATACTAATAATGAAATAACAAAAGTTATTCCGCACCCTGCCATGGTGAAAAGCAACGACAAAAGCGCAGTTTTAATAATCTGCTTCTTTGTAGGCTTCAGCCTCGGTGGTTTTTGCTTTAATGCGGCAACCGCTTCCGCCTCTTTTTGCAATTTTTTTCTGTCTGTAGACTGATGTTCGGGCTTAACAAAAAATATTATTTTGTCAAAATACGGATTATCTGTATTTGTAACCTCTAAAATTTGCTTGCTTACACCCTTAATCATCTTTTTTCTCATTGCCTTTCACTCGAAATTTATACAATTAGTGTAGGAAAAAGATGTGGCAAATATACTAAAAAGTTTTTGTCGAATTTTGTTAATTCTTATAAAATTTTTTACTTGACAAGCTTTTAATATAACCAAAAGTATATTTAACCTTACAATTAAATCGTTGTGGAAAACTCTGTGGAAAATGTTAAAAACTATGGCGAAAAGTACGCAGTTTGGGGGTTTTTTACTGTTGAAAACTCGTTTTAATGTTAAAATTTAAGAGTTTTCATAACTTTACACATAGTTTTCAACATTTTTGAAAGTTCGAGATTAAACTAATATTTTTGTGTAATTTGCTATTTTTAACTTTCACTCTTGACAAAAAAATGTTATACTCTAAGTACGCATTTGTTACAAAAGTAATACAATTTTTCAAAATAGGTTGACAAGAGGACGTTATGGAAATTGAAATTAAAAACAACGATATAATTTTGCACGGTGTAAAATGCCTTGACCTTGAATTAACTCTCGATTGCGGTCAGGCTTTTCGCTGGGTTAAGGAAAAAGACGCAAGCTTCAGCGGTGTTGCAAGCGGTGTTTATCTCAATATAAGCAAAATCGGCGAAGATACTTTTTTGTTAAAGGACACAAGCGAAAACGATTTTGAAAATATTTGGAGAAAATATTTTGATTTTGACAGGGATTATGTTAAAATATGCGAAACGCTGAAGGAAGATAAGCTTTTAGCCTCAACGATTGACGAATATTACGGAATAAGAATACTTAATCAGGACAGTTGGGAGGCGCTTTGCTCGTTTGTTATAAGCCAGCAGAATAATATCAAAAGGATTAAAGGTATTATAGAAAGGCTTTGCGAAAAATACGGGCAAGAGGTCAAAAAGGGATTTTATTCTTTTCCGAGTGCAAAGAGGCTTTCAAAGCTTTCGGTTGAGGATTTTGAAGAACTCGGAACGGGATATAGGGCAAAATACCTTGAAAAACTTGCAAAAGGTGTTGCAAGCGGAGAAATTGACCTTGAAAAAATAAAAAATTTACCGCTTGATAAGGCAAGAAAAGAACTTTTAAACATTTACGGAGTTGGCATTAAGGTTGCAAACTGTGCGCTTCTTTTCGGCTTCGGCTTTTACGATGCATTCCCCGTTGACGTTTGGATGAAAAGGGTTATGGAATATTACCCCGACGGCTTGCCGAAATGCTTTGACGGTATCGGCGGAATAGCACAGCAATATCTGTTTCATTGGGCAAGGAATAATTTATAATTATTATTGTGCCAAAACTTATTTGAATATATATAAAGGAAATTAATTATGCAAAAGCTTTTTATAGATTTTGAGCCTGACGGTCAAATTACATTAAATGAGGAGCAATCACGCCACATTGCAAAATCGCTTAGAATGAGAAAAGGCGATATGCTCACGCTTACAAGCGGCAACGGCAACGATTATGGCTGTATAATAGAAAATACAAACGGCGGACTCGTTACCCTTTCGGTTTGCTACAAGCAGGCAAACAACAGCGAGCCGAGCGTTAAGGTTACGCTTTATCAGGGCGTACCGAAATCAAGCAAGCTTGAGGACGTCATTCAAAAATGCACCGAACTCGGAATATCGGCAATTTGCCCGACGCTTACCAACAGAAGTGTAAGCAGGCCTGACGAAAAAAGCGCAAAAAAGAAAAAGCAGAGATATGAAAAAATTGCGCTTGAGGCGGCTCAGCAAAGCGGACGTGGAATTGTGCCTGAAATTATGGATATGACCTCGCTTGAAAAAGCGGTAAAAAACGATGACAGCGAGCTGAAAATCCTTTTTTATGAGGGTGGCGGCGAAAGCCTTAAATCTATGATAAACCAAGACATTAAAAGCGTTTCGATATATATCGGCCCTGAAGGTGGATTTGAGGAAAAAGAGGTTGAGCTGATTAAAGCCTCAGGCGGAAAAATTGCTTCCTTAGGCCCTCGCATTTTAAGAACGCAGACGGCACCGGTTGCGGCGCTTACCGCAATTATGCTGTTGAGCAACAACTTAGAATAGATTTTATAGACAAGTGTTCTATTTGACATTATCTGCTATTTAATGTAGAATACTCTGCAAGGAAGTGAAATAATGAAACAATCATTTATTTGTCCGTGCTTTAATGAGGAAAATAACGTTATTGCGTTTGCAAAAGCAGTGCTTGACGCTTTTCCGAATACAAAAGATTACGAGCTTGTATTTATTAACGACGGCAGCCGTGACAACACGATAGGCTCACTTAAAAAGTTAAAAAAAGAAAGCACGCAAAATATTAAAATAATTAATTTTTCAAGAAATTTCGGCAAGGAGTCCGCTATGTATGCCGGGCTTCAAAACTGCAAGGGCGACTATATCACAATTATTGATACGGATTTGCAACAAAGCCCGGAAATAGTAAAGGAAATGGTTGATATTTTAGAAAATGACGATGATATCGACTGCGTTTGTGCCTGCCAGGAAAACAGGCACGAAAGTTCATTTGCTAAATTTTGCAAAAAAAACTTTTACAAACTTGCCGACAAGTTTACCGAAACGCACTTTGTTGACGGTGCAAGCGATTTCAGAACATTTCGCAGCAGGGTTAAAGACGCCATTCTTTCAATGGGAGAATATTATCGCTTCAGCAAGGGCATTTTCAGTTGGGTAGGATTTAACACAAAATACATTCCTTACGTTGCAGAGGAAAGAAAAAGCGGAAAAAGCAGTTTTAATTTTTCCAAGCTTTTAAAATACGGTCTTGACGGAATAATCGCTTTTTCAACAATGCCGCTTAAAATTTCAAGCTATATCGGCGGACTGACGGTATTTTTAAGCCTTGTTTATGCAATAATTACCGTTATAAGAAAACTTGTAAGCAATATTAATGTTGACGGCTTTACTCAGCTTATAATTCTCATTTCTTTTTTGGGCGGTATTCAGCTTTTCACAATCGGAATTATGGGCGAATATCTTGCCAAAAATTATATTGAAACAAAGAAACGACCGATTTATATTGCACGTGAAATCATAGATTATGATGAAAATGCGCAAATATAGACTAAATTGATTATTTGTTCACATATTTTTATTGATATTTAATTTTAAATGTTGTATAATAACTGCGTTAAGTGGTTAGGTATTAACTGTGCCACTAACTAATTTTTCAAGTATGTAAGGAGATTTTTAAAATGCCATTAGTTACTACTACTGAAATGTTTAAAAAGGCATACGAAGGCGGCTATGCTATCGGTGCTTTCAACGTAAACAATATGGAAATTGTTCAGGGTATTACCCGTGCCGCAAAGAAGCTTAACGCTCCTGTTATTCTTCAATGCTCAGCAGGTGCAAGAAAGTATGCATCTCACGAATACCTTGTTGCTATGGTAAAGGCTGCAGCTGAGGAAACAGGTCTTCCAATCGCTCTTCACCTTGACCACGGCCCTGATTTTGAAACATGCAAGGAATGTATTGACGGCGGCTTTACTTCTGTTATGATTGACGGTTCTTCTCTTCCTTATGAGGAAAACGTTGCTCTTACAAAAAAGGTTGTTGAATATGCTCACGCTCACGGCGTAGTTGTTGAAGGTGAGCTTGGTACATTGGCAGGCGTTGAGGATGACGTTAAGGTTGACGCTGATAACGCATCTTACACAAGACCTGAAGAAGTTTATGATTTCGTAACAAGAACAGGTGTTGACTCACTTGCTATCGCTATCGGCACAAGCCACGGCGCATACAAGTTTAAGCCGGGTCAAAAGCCACAGCTTCGTTTTGACATTCTTGAAGAAGTAGGCAAGAAGCTTCCGGGCTTCCCAATCGTTCTTCACGGTGCATCATCTGTAAACCAAGACCATATCAAGATTATTAACAAGTTTGGCGGCGAAATGCCTGATGCAATCGGTATTCCTGAGGATATGCTTCGTAAGGCTGCATCTATGGCTGTTTGCAAGATTAATGTTGACTCTGATATCCGTATTGCAATGACAGCAGCTATCAGAGAGCATTTTGCAGAGAATCCGACTCACTTTGACCCACGTCAGTATCTCACTCCTGCAAGAAACCTTATTGAAGAGGTTGTTGCTCACAAGATTGACGTAGTATTCGGTTCAACAGGTCACGCAAACGACTAAAAATTGCGAATAAACGGTTATAACCGTGCCAAAATAGAAAAGGAATTAGAAATACGTATTTATCAACGTTTTTCTAATTCCTTTGTTTTTTATATCAATAACATTTGAACGGTTTGTCTTAATATCCTAAAGGATACGGCGCCAAAACGTTGGGCACTTTGAATTTTTAGCAACTCTCGCAGTACACACGTACAGCTTCGGTCGCTAAAAATCCAATTCTAACCGCTTCTTCGCAATTTTACAAACCTTTGAATTTCGTAGAGGCGACCATCGGTCGCCTTATATGCACTATATGTGCTTATTAATCCCTCAGTCAAACCTAACGGTTTGCCAGCTCCCTTTTCAAGGGAGCCTAAATATGTAAGCCAAGGAAAATTTTTCCTTGGCTTTTTTCCTTGGCTTTTTTGCTCTTACATAAACGACGCTACGGTATCGACGAAATCAACTACCTTCTCGCCTGCTTTTTTCATCGTTTTTTTGGCTGAAAAGCTATTTGTTTTCATACCGCCCATAATTGCTGCCGCCGAGCAAACGGCAAGCGTTGCACCCATAATTTTCATCATATTTGAAGTGTCTTTTTTATTCATCTCTTTACCTCCTTGCACATATCGTGCAATAATATTGTTTGCAAAAAACAAATAATATAAAGCAAAGAAATTTTGCTATTAAATTTTAATTTTTCCAAAAAATAAGGCAGACACAAAAAATTGTGTCTGCCTTTATTATATGTTAATCTTCAAGCTTTTTAACTTTTTGATTTTCGATTTGTTCACTCAAACCGCCAAATATGTAGCCCATAAATCTTCCGTCGGGATACATTTCACAAAGCGGCTCTAAAACAAAACGTCTGTTTTTATATTGAGGATGAGGAACAGTAAGATGAGGCGACTGAATTACCATATTTTCAACAAAAATAATGTCAATATCAATAATTCTCGGACCGTCCTTAATTGTACGTACTCTTCCGAAGCCTGCTTCAATTCCCAATACAGCCCCAATCATTTCAAAAGGATTGAAAACACTTTGAACTTCAAGGCAGATATTATAAAAATCATCCTGATCTTCATAACCTACCGGCTGAGTTTCATAAATTGAGCTTTTAAGCACAATTCTCGTTTTAGGCAATGTTTCAATAGCAGCAATTGCCCTTTCAATATTTTCTTTCTTATCTCCGATATTACTACCGATGCCAATAACGTATCTCATTAGCGTTCCCTCTCTATTTTTACTCCTACATAGGAGAAATCTGCTTTCATCGGTGCCTCAGGCTTTTTAAGTGTTAATTCAACCTTGGCAACATCCTGATATTCTTCTAAAATTGCCTCTGCCGTGATTTGAGCCGCTTTTTCAAGCAGGTTGTACTTCTCGGCAGTAAAGACTCTTGTTACCGTCTTAATGACCTTTGCATAGCTTACAGTGTCATCAACATTATCACTGTAACACGCTTTAATCATATTTACGGTTAAGTCAATATCAAAAATAAAATTCTGACCGTTGACCTTTTCTTCTTCGTTGACTCCGTGATAGGCAAATATTTTTAAATCACGGATTAAAATTTTATCCATATCAAAGCCCCTATTTTTTATTTGACATAAGCGTCACGCAATGCCTGCGCCATATAAATTCCTTGTTTCTCGTGCAAAACATCATGCAAACGAATAATATCAACACCCTGCATTATTGCAACGGTGTCTGCGGCAATATTTCCGTATATACGCTGCTTTGGTTCGCTCTGCCTGCTTCCCTCACCGATAACTCTTTTTCGAGAAGTTCCGAGCAAAAGCGGAAAGGCTTCAATCCTATAATAATCCATTTTTGTCAAAAGTTCAAGATTTTCTTTATAATTTTTTCCAAAACCTATGCCCATATCTAAACAAATTTGCGATTTATCTATATTTAAGCGCTTACATTCAGCCAAAGATGCCTCAAAAAAGTTTTTGATATCCTCAGCCGAGCCTGCGCCGTTGTGCATAATTACCCAGCCTGCACCGCTCTCTTTAATTATTTTTGCCATATCGGGATTAATTACACCGCTGACGTCATTAATTATGTCTGCGCCGAGAGAAAGCGATTTTTCGGCAACATAGGGATAATATGTGTCAATCGAAACAGGAACGCTTATTTTGCCGTTTAATGCTTTTAAAACAGGCTCAAGCCTTTCCCATTCCTCTTTATCCGAAACAGGAATATGGCCCGGTCTGGTGGATTGTGCACCGATATCTATTATATCTGCACCGTCATCAATAAGCTTAAAGGCACATTCAACTGCATCATCAGGTGAAAAATGGTCGCCACCGTCTGAAAAGCTGTCAGGTGTAACGTTTACAATACCCATTATCAATACATCTTTGCCGTATTCTATTTCTTTATTTTTGCATTTCCAAATCATAATTTACCCTTTCGTATTACAGAAGGAGATTGTTTATTTAAGAAGTGATAAAACTTCCGCTCTTGTTTTGGCGTCGGTACGCATAATGCCCCTAAGCGCCGAGGTTTGAGTTTTTGAGCCTGCGGCACGTGCGCCACGCATAGTCATACACATGTGTTCCGCCTCCATAATTACGGCAACACCTTTAGGCTGAAGATTATCATTAAGAAAATCTGCAATATCGCTTGTGAGCCTTTCCTGCACCTGCGGCTTTTTTGCAAAATTATCAACAATTCTTGCAAGCTTGGAAAGACCGATAATTTTATTGTCGCTCGGAATATAGCCTATATGTGCCTTGCCGAAAAACGGAAGCAAATGATGCTCACACATTGAATAAAAAGGAATATCCTTTACGATTACCATTTCGTCGTTTGATTGCTCGTTAAAAAGCTTAATATGCTGTTTTGGGTCCTCCGTCAAGCCTGCAAAAATTTCCTCATACATATTTGCAACTCTTTTAGGCGTTTCAAGTAAACCCTCACGGTCAGGATTCTCGCCTACGGCAATAAGAATTTCCCTGACTGCATTTTGTATTCTTTCTTTATCCATAATATTTTCCTCTTACTTCACAAAATAACCCTTTGCGTTTTGGAGGGTATCCTTTGTGATTTTATTTTTCTTATATTTAATTTCTGCGCCGTAAACGCTGATACCGTTTTGGCTGTTGCAAAGCACGGTTATACTGTCATCTGCCGCAGAATAATCACGAACTGTTATATTAGTAGTCGACTTAGTAACCAAATTTTGAAAAAGGCTGTTCTTATTTGCAAAATTATCAGGATTCATTTGTTTTGAAAGAGAAGTTAAAAGCACGTCATTTGCATTTTGCTGGTTATTTGATTCAAGAAAATATCTAACAAGATTAACCGCCTGACTGCCTTTAATTACCTGCTCGCCTGCCTTCATTCTTACGGTAAACGCAACAGCCGATTTATTATTTTTATATTTAATATCCGACACAAGGGCATAATTTACATCACCCAAAGAGTCAAAATATTCGCAAAATGCGTCACGCTGGAAATCAATGTAATAATCAAATGTGGTTGAAAACATATTTTCAGCCGCACTTTTTACATTTTGTATTCCCGAATGAGCATAAATATATCCAAGCGTACTGCCGTCATATTCCGTTGAAGATTTTAACGTGCAAACTTTATATGACTTATTATCCAAATCAACTTGAATCATTTCAACAAAAAGCAAATTTTCATCTTCCGATACAGTCACAATATAGTTCGTTTTGCCGCTTACTTGTGGAAGAGCAATCGTGCTTTCCTCTGCTGCGGCGGTAGTTGATAAATCCTCAGGCTCAAAAAATTTTTTTGCGCTGAAATCATTTTTAGCTCCGACTATAAACATAAATACAACCGAAAACAAAACAATAACTGTAAGCGCAATAAGAAGAATTTTTTGTTCAGTCGATTTTTTCTTATTTGTTTTTGAAAAATAAATATCTCCTCGATTTTTAAAAATTCTCATATTGTATCCCCCGTTTTGCCTATTATACAATATCGTTTTTTATTTTACAATAAAAGTAGTAAAATTAATATAATTAATTTTCTTATATGTATTTATATAGTATTCTATATAATAATATATATAAATATTTAAAATAAGTATTGATTAAATACATTTTATATGCTAATATAGAATACGTATTAAAATTTAATTTGGAGTATTGTATTTTTGTGTAAAAATACGGAGGTAAAAATGGATACATATAATGAAATTTGGAATGCCGTGCTTTCATATTGCGAGCAAAGGGTTACGGAAACGGCTTTCAATTTATGGATAAAAAAGACTGAATTTGTCAGCTTTGAGGCGGCAACAATTACTTTAAGACTTCCCAGTGCCATGTATATGGACGTTGTTATTTCGCAATACGGCACAATGTTCAGTGAGGCTTTTGCGGCAGTAATGGGATTTGAGGTTAAAATTAAATATGTTTGTGCCGAGGATAATGACAGAGAGGAACATAAATTTTATCAGGATAAGCAGCACCTTGAGGATTATAAAAACGAGCAATACACGTTTGAAAATTTTATTGTCGGCTCAAGCAACCGATTTGCTTATGTTGCGGCTAAGGCTGTTGCAAGCGACCCGGGGCTTAATCTTACCAAAAATTCAAAAATGAGAAACTATAATCCTCTTTTTATTTACGGTAATTCGGGGCTTGGCAAAACTCACCTGTTAAATGCTATTTGCTATGAAGTTAAAAAGAAATTTCCAGATATGAATATTCTTTACATTCGTGCAGAGCAATTTGTAAATGAATTTATGCAGGCACTTCAGTATAAAACAACAGATGAATTTCACGATAAGTTTAGAAACAGCATTGATTTGCTTTTGATTGACGATATTCAATTTATTGCCGGTAAGCAACAAACGATTGAGGAATTTTTCCATACGTTTGACACTCTTGTTTTTGCAGGAAAGCAGGTTGTAATTACTTCTGATAGGCCGCCGAGAGAAATTCAATCTATTACCGACAGGCTTAAATCCCGATTTGAGGATGGGCTTCTTGCCGATATTCAGCCACCTGAGTATGAAACAAGATGTGAAATAATCAAGCGCAAAGCAATGATGCTTAATTTTGAAATTCCCGACCCTGTTATTGATTACATTGCTGACAAGGTTAAATCAAATATCCGTCAGCTTGAGGGCGTTACAAAGAAACTTTACGCATATTGCGACATTAATCAAAACACACCTACCATAGCGCTGGCACAAAATTTTGTTAAGGTTGTTATGGAGGATACACAGCCGCTTCCCGTTACAATTCAAAAAATTGTTGAGGAGGTCAGCAGAACAACAGGTGTATCTGTTGAAGATATTTACGGCGGTCAGAGAAAGAAAACTATTTCCGACGCACGAAAGATTACCTTTTATGTTATAAGAAAAGTAACAAATTTGAGTTATGAGGATATAGGCGCAGAATTTAAAAAGCATCATTCAACGGTTATGTATAACATTGACCAAATTGAAAAGGATATTGAAACGGATACAAAGCTTGCAAGGCAAATTAACGATATAATTTCCAATGCAAAAAGTATTCAATAGTTTCCACAAAATTTTCAACATTTTTTACTTTTTAATTAACAATGGATGCGGAAAACTTATTTTTTACACAATTTAATAAATCTTTCAACAATTGAGATATTAAAAAAATTGCATTAAATTTCCTTTATTATCAATGATTGTAAAAGATTTCAACAATTTCCGCAGCCTATACTACATACTACTACAATTAGACTATATAGATAGACGGAGGGTATAAAAAAATGAAATTTACCTGTAATACAAAAGAATTAAGCGAAGCTTGTTCAAATGTTATGAGAGCGGTAAGCACAAAGGTAACTATTCCCACAATTGAGGGTATACTTATGGAATGTGGCTCTGATACATTAAGCCTTACCGGTTATGATTTTGAATTCGGAATTAATACAACACTTCAGGCAAGCGTTGTAGAGCCGGGTGCAATCGTAATTAATGCAAAAGTAATAAGCGATATTATCAGAAAATTACCTGACGGTAAGGTTACGTTTGAAATCAGCGGTACATCTGTTTCAATTATCAGCGGTGCGGCGCAATATAACATTTCAGGTATTGATGCAGACGATTATCCGGAGCTTCCGTCTGTATCGGGAGGATATCCTTTATTTTTAAATGAGGGTGTTCTTCAAAATATGGTTTCACAAACTCTTTTTGCCGTTGCAGACAGTGAGGCTTCAAAGCCGGTACATACAGGTCTTAAATTTGAACTTACTCAAAATCAATTAAGGCTTATAGGTGTTGACGGATACAGGCTTGCAATAAGAACAGAAACAGTTAAATATGACGGCGAAGATATCAGCTTTATTGTTCCTAAAAAAACAATAAGAGAGCTTATTAAACTTTTCAGTGCCGAGAATGATAAAGATATTTCAATCAGCGTAGGAAAAAGGCATATTGTTTTTGATGTTGATAATTACAGTATTATCAGCCGTTTGCTTGACGGTGATTTTCTTGATTATAACGCTGCTATTCCTAAAACTTGCAACACAACTGTTTTAATTAATACAGACGATGCAATTAACTGTATTGAAAGAACACTTCCGGTTATTGAAAATGATAAGAAAAACCCAATTAGATGCTTATTTGATGCTGACGAGATGAGAGTTTCAACTGTTTCAAGCATAGGCAGAGTTGTAAACTATACTCACGCAAATGTAAGCGGTGACAGAGTTGAAATAGGATTTAATTCAAAATATGTGCTTGATGCTCTTCACGCCGCAGATACAGACCAAGTAAGAATTGAACTCGGCGGTGCGGTAAGCCCGGTTAAGGTTTTGCCGATTAATGATGATTCCTTTTTATTTTTAGTATTACCAATGAGGCTTAAAAATGAAAATTAAAGCAAAAGCAACACCGAGAAAAAATGAAAATGTTAAAATAACCACCGAATTTATCAGGCTTGACGCTTTTTTGAAATTTAAAGGAATAGCCGAAACGGGCGGTCAGGCTAAAACATTTATTCAAGACGGAATAGTTAAAGTAAACGGTGAAGTGTGCACGGCAAGGGGCAAAAAAATCCATGCAGGTGACACGGTTTCAATTTTTTCGGTTGACTATAAGATTATTACAGATGAAAATTAATTCAATAGAAATTGAAAATTTCAGAAATATAGAAAAGCTAAAACTCAATTTTGAAGATGTAAACATAATTTGGGGCGAAAATGCACAAGGCAAAACGAATTTGATTGAAGCAATTTATCTTTTTACAGGAAGTAAAAGTTTCAGAGGTGTAAGGGATAAGGAACTTGTCAAATTCGGCGAGAAAAAGGCAGAACTTAAAATTGATTTTGAAAATAAATCAAGAAAGCAAAATGCCGAACTGTCAATTATGGGCAGGAGAACGGCTAAGTTAAATGAAATTGAAAAAAAGAGTGCAACTGCCCTGGGTGATGAATTAAAAGCAGTTATTTTTTCACCGGTTCATCTTTCTATGGTTAAGGACGGGCCGATTGAGAGAAGAAAATTTATTGATAATTCACTTTGCCAACTTAAATCAAATTACAGAAGCGTATTAAAAGAATATAACCGTTGCCTTGCGCAGAGAAATATGCTTTTAAAGGACATAAAAAATAATTTTAACCTTGAGGATATGCTTTATATTTGGGATAAAAACCTTGCAAAAAGCGGTGCCAAGATTATTTATCAAAGGGAAAAATATGTTGAGGCATTGCTCCCGTTTGCGACGGAAATTTTTGACGGTCTTTCAAAAGGACGTGAAAAAATTGATTTAAGGCTTAACTGTGGCTTTGAATGTAAAAATTTAACTGTGGCTGAAATTGAAAATGAGTTTACAAAGCAGCTTATTTCAAACAGAAACAATGATTTAATTAATAAAATAACAACCGTAGGTCCGCATAGGGACGATATGGAAATTCTTATCAACGGCAAAAGCGCACGTCTTTACGGCTCGCAGGGTCAGCAAAGAAGTTGTGTGCTTGCGCTTAAACTTGCGGAGGCAAGTTTGCTTAAGGAAATGACTGACGATGAGCCGCTTGCACTGTTGGATGACGTTATGAGTGAGCTTGACGAGTCAAGGCAGGATTATATACTCAATCATATTAAAAATTGGCAGGTATTTATTACGTGCTGTGATGCCAACACGGTTTTAAGGCTTAAAAAGGGCAAAACCTTTCATATTGAAAACGGCAGGTGTATAGGCTGATGTATATATATTTAGGCGGAAACACCGTTATAAGCACAAACGATATACTCGGTATTTTTGATATGGACACGTCAACGGTTAATAAGGCTACACGTGACTATTTATCAAATGCCGAAAAAAATAAAAAAACAGTTTATGTAAACTTTGAACTTCCGAAAAGCTTTGTAGTTTGCAGGGACAAAATATATATTTGCCCTCTAAATACCTCAACGCTTATTAAAAGAGTGCAGGCAGGGCAAAAAGGATAATGTAATTTATTTACCAAGTTAAATATAAAAGGAGATTTAATTCAATATGAGCGAAGAAAACAAGATTGAACTTGAAGAAGCTGACATTGATACAAAAGTAACCGAGGAATATTCGGCAAAGGATATTCAGGTGCTTGAGGGACTTGAGGCTGTTCGTAAAAGGCCGGGTATGTATATCGGCTCAACGGGACCGAGAGGACTTCACCACCTTGTTTATGAAATTGTGGATAACTCTATTGACGAGGCACTTGCAGGAGTATGTACTCACATTGAATGTAACATTTTGCCGGGTGATGTCATAGAGGTTAAGGATAACGGACGTGGTATTCCTACAGGCATTAATGAAAAAACAGGGCTTCCGGCAGTAACGGTTGTGCTTACCGTGCTTCACGCAGGCGGTAAATTCGGCGGTTCTGGCTATAAGGTATCGGGCGGTTTGCACGGTGTAGGTTCGTCTGTTGTTAATGCGCTTTCAGAATGGCTTGAGGTTGAGGTTACGCAAAACGGCCACGTTTACAGCCAAAAATTTGAAAGAGGCAAGCCTGTTAATGATTTGCATATTATTGCAGACCACGACGGCCACGGAACTACAATAAGATTTAAGGCTGATGCAGAAATTTTCCAGGAAACCACAGTTTACGATTATGAAATTCTTGCAAGACGTTTAAGAGAGCAGGCATTTCTTAACGCAGGTCTTTCAATCACTCTTACCGATAAAAGAGGAGATGAGGACAGCGGCGAAGAATTTTGCTACGTCGGCGGTATCAAATCTTTTGTTGAATATATCAACACAAGCCGTGGACTTAATCCTATTCAGGATGAGGTTATTCACCTTTCAACAACAAAGGGTGACAGAAGTGCGGAGGTTGCGCTTTGCTATACAGACTCATATAACGAAACGCTTTTATCGTTTGCTAATAATATCAACACTATCGACGGCGGTACTCACGAAACAGGATTTAAAACTGCGCTTACAAGAGTATTTAACGATTACGGCAAAAAATTCGGTATTCTTAAGGACAGCGACAAGAAATTTACCGGTGATGACGTTCGTGAGGGTATAACGGCAGTTATAAGCGTTAAGCTTACAGAGGCTCAGTTTGAGGGACAAACTAAGGGCAAACTCGGCAACACGGATATAACAGGTCTTGTTTCAACAATGCTTTATGAAAAGCTTATGACTTATTTTGAAGAAAATCCGAATGTTGCAAAAACTTTACTTAATAAATCACTTGACGCTTCCCGTGCAAGAGAGGCGGCAAGACGTGCAAGGGAAAATGCAAGAAGAAAATCTCCGCTTGAAAGCAATTCACTTCCGGGCAAGCTTGCAGACTGTATCAGCAACGACCCTGAAAAATGCGAAATTTATATCGTCGAGGGTGATTCGGCAGGCGGCTCTGCAAAAGAGGGCAGAGATAAGCAACACATGGCAATTCTCCCACTTTGGGGTAAAATGCTTAATGTTGAAAAGGCAAGAGTGGACAAGGTTATTACTAACGAAAAGCTTGTTCCTGTTGTTATGGCACTCGGAACAGGTATCGGCGAGGATTTTGATATCAATAAATTGAGATATCACAAAATCATTATTATGGCGGATGCCGATGTCGACGGTGCTCATATCAGAACGCTTCTTTTAACATTTTTCTTCAGATATATGCCGCAGATTATTGAGGACGGTTATGTTTATCTTGCTCAACCGCCTCTCTTTAAGGTATCGAAAGGTAAAAAGAGCAGCTACGCTTTCTCTGACGAGGAAAGAGACGCTAAGATTGCAGAATTTGGCGGAGATTGTGACATTCAGCGATACAAAGGTCTTGGTGAAATGGACCCTGAACAGCTTTGGGAAACCACTATGGACCCTGAGTTTAGAACTATGCTTCGTGTAACGATTGAGGATGCACAAAGAGCAAGCGAAAACTTTTCTATTCTTATGGGCGACAATGTTGAGCCGAGAAGAGAATTTATTGAAAAGAACGCAAAATTTGTTCAAAATTTGGATGTATAAAATATGAAATTAACTTATAAAATGACAGCCGATGAATTTTATAAGGGCTATAATTATAAAATTCAAAAAATAGGCTTGAATAATATGGCAGAAATTGTAAGTCTAGTCGTTATAATGATTGCGTCAATAATCGTTTCCGTGCTGGGCATTGTTAATGCAATGGTTATTTTGCCTTTTGCGATTTTGCTTTGCATACTTTTTGTTTATAAACAAATTTCGGCAAAAAACAGCATTACAATCGAATTTCAGCGCTCAATTATATTGAATGACGAAAATACGCTTAGACTTTATGATGAAGGATTGGAAATTTTTTCAAGTTTTGAAAAGGTTTATGCCCCGTGGCAAAGCATTTATGCGATTAAGGAAACTAAAAGTGAACTTATAATTTTACCTACCCTCAGCCGTGGCATTGCGGTTATCAGTAAACAAAGATACGGCAAGGAACTTGATGAAATAATCAAGGTGCTTAAAAGTAAGGGGGTAATGAAATAATGGATTATAAATTCAATTATTCTCTTGATAAAAATGATTTAATTAATTTTGAACTTTTTAAGCTTAAAAGCAGCAAGTTTATGAGCATGATATATATTACGGTACTTATTATGCTTGTAATGAACACATATTATGCTTTCAGCGAAAAAAATTATGCGTATTTGCTTATTCCTGCGCTCTATATTGTTGCAATAGGAATTTATCTTTTTTATATAAAAAAGATAAGACCTGATATAAGGGTCAAGCGCTGTATTAAAGCCGATGTTACATACAGTGAGCCAAGAGAGGTTACGATAAGCGAGAAAAGCATTGAATTTAAAACTTTGCCTAAAAATGAAGGCGAGCCGATGCTTATCGGATTTTACCCTTATTTGACGCTCGGCGCAATAATCGAAACAAAGGAATATCTTTATTTTATTGCGACAACGGGTACAAACATTGTGCCTAAATCAATTATTCCGCAAGAAATAAAAGAAAATGTATTAAAAATTATTAAGAAAAATCCGAATTATTTATTTTTTAACAAAAATTAAAAGTATTTAGGCAGAAAAATCCCTGCCATACCGTAAAAAAGTAGAATTAACTCTGTTTTGGAGGTTAGATAATGGATAGTAATGAAATTCGTTACGACAATCAAAAAATTAAAGATGTAGAAATCAGTGATGAGATAAGAAAGGCATTCCTTGATTATTCAATGAGTGTTATTGTTCAGCGTGCGCTTCCCGATGTACGTGACGGTTTAAAGCCTGTTCACAGAAGAATACTTTACGCTATGTATACTAACAATCTTTATCCTGACAGGCCTTACCGTAAATGCGCAACCACCGTCGGTGAAGTGCTCGGTCACTATCACCCTCACGGCGACGCATCTGTTTATGACGCTATGGTTAGGCTTGCACAGCCGTTTTCAATGAGGCACATTCTTGTTGACGGTCACGGTAACTTCGGTTCTGTTGACGGCGACCCTGCCGCTGCTTACCGTTATACAGAAAGCAGAATGAGCAAAATCGCTATGAAAATGCTTGAGGATATCAAGAAAGATACTGTTGATTTTGTTCCTAACTTTGACGATAACAGCAAGGAGCCTACCGTTTTACCGTCACGTTATCCCAATTTGCTTGTAAACGGTTCGTCGGGTATCGCAGTAGGTATGGCTACAAATATTCCGCCTCATAATATGAACGAGGTTGTTGAGGGTATGTGTTGCCTTATCGACAATCCCGACGCATCGCTTGAGGAAATTATGCAATATATAAAGGGACCCGACTTCCCTACTGCCGGCATTATTATGGGCACAAGAGGAATTAAAGAGGCTTATGCAACAGGCAGAGGCAAGATTTATCTTCGTGCAAGAGCAGAAATTATTGAAACTAAGGGCGACAGATACAAAATTGTTGTAACTGAAATTCCTTACGGTGTAAACAAGGCAAGGCTTATTACACGTATTGCCGATTTGGTTAAGGAAAAAAGGCTTGAGGGCGTAGCCGATGTTCAGGACTATTCAGACAGAAAGGGTATGCACATTGAGGTTACTGTTAAGCGTGATGCAAATGCGCAAGTTGTGCTTAACAATCTTTACAAAATGACAGATATGCAGGTAACATTTGGTGCGATTATGCTTGCCCTTGTTGACGGCGTTCCTAAAGTATTAACCCTTAAGGAAATTTTACAGCAGTATATTGATTTCCAAAGAAATGTAATTTCAAGAAGAACACGCTTTGACCTTAAAAAGGCGCAGGACAGAGCGCATATTTTGGAAGGTCTTGCAAAGGCTATAGATATTGTTGACGAGGTTATTGCAACAATTCGTGCCTGTAAGGGCGGACAAGCCGAGGCAAAGCAAGCTATTATGGACAAGTTTGGCTTTGATGACCCGCAGGCGAGCGCAATTGTGGCTTATCGTTTGGGTCAGTTGGCAGGTCTTGAAATTGAAAAGATAATGAATGAACTCGAAGAACTTCACGAAAGAATTAAGGATTTGACTGACATTCTTGAGCATAGCGAGAGAGTTGACGAGATTATAAAAACCGAAACAAGAGAAATAGCCGCTAAATTCGGCGATGAGAGAAGAACAGAGATTTCTGCCGCAGTCGGCGACGTTGAGGACGAGGACCTTATCCCTGTTGAGGACTGTATTCTCACTCTTACCGAAAAGGGATATATGAAGCGCCAAACTGTTGACACCTATAAGGCTCAAAACAGAGGCGGACGAGGTGTTTCGGGTATGAGCAGAAGAGAAGAGGACGTTGCAAAAACAATGTTTGCCTGCTCTACTCACGATTTTATTATGCTTTTCACCAACAAGGGTAAAGTATTTAAAATGAAAGGATATGAAATTCCGGAATCGTCAAGAACAGGTAAGGGTATGAATGTTGTAAACATTCTTCCTATTGAACAAGGCGAGCAGATTACCGCCATGGTTAGAGTGCCTAAGGACGAGGAGCGTTCATTCCTTTGTATGATGACTAAAAACGGCATTATCAAGAGGACTGCTCTTGACCAATATGACCATATCAGGAAAAACGGCATTATTGCTATCAATCTTGACGAGGGCGATGAGCTTTGCTGGGTTGATATTACAGACGGAAACAGAAAGCTTGTTGCCGCAACTCACGACGGAATGAGCATTTGCTTTGAGGAAAGCGATGCAAGGCTTATCGGCAGAACGGCAAGAGGTGTTAAGGCAATCACATTAAGTGATGGCGACTATGTTGTGGGCTTTGTTGCAGAGCACGAGGGAGTTAAACTTCTTACTGTATCTGAAACGGGATACGGACGTAAGAGTGAATTTTCCGATTACCGTGTTCAGTCAAGAGGCGGTAAGGGACTTCTTAACTACAGGGTTGAAAAGTTCGGCAAGGTTGCTAATATTGCCGCTGTTACGGAAGAAAACGATGTTGTTATGATTTCCACCGACGGAATTATTATTCGTATGCCTGTTGACCAAATTTCTACATTCCAAAGACCTGCAAAGGGTGTTAAGGTAATGAGAGTAAACGAGGGCGAAAAGCTTGCTACAATCAGTGTTGTTGAACACTTTGAGGAAGACGAAATTGAGACAGAGGATGCCGAAAATGTCGAAAACGCAGGCGAAGAACAGGAAAATGGCGACGAATAATAGATAATCATATCTAAATATGTCTATTAAAAGTGCAAAAAATCAATTTTTACAATTTAGCTATAGTATTTTAATAAGATATGATATATAATGTCAAAAGTTTTTAGTTTGAAAAAGAGGAGTGAATGCGTTGGAGAAAGAATCCTACAGTATTGACGATATACTCTCTGAAGTCAAAAGGCGCAGAGAGAGCGAAAACAGAGAGCAGGCCAATACCGAGGCGCAAGTCTCAGCTCAAACATACAAGCAGGCAGAGCCTGAAAAGAAAATCGAGGCAGAGCCAAAGCTTAAAGATGATATAAAAGTGCAACAGCCTGAGGTTAAGGTAAGCGTTGCCGAGGACAAGCCTACAAAAACCGAAGTTTTCATTGAAAAAGAGGAAAACACCGCTAAAAGCGACACGGCTGATATTGTTATTCCTACCATTGAGGAGGAAAAAAACGGTTTTACCGATACCGATGAGGTTGAGGAAAACGAAAGTGTTGCATCAATCAATCAATCGCAAGCCGAGTCGCAGGAAAATAACGGTATGGTTGACCTTTTTTCCCTTGCAGGCGGAGAAGTAATCTTGCCGCAAAAGGCAGAAGAGCCTAAAAAAGAGGAAAAGGTTAAATTTTCCAAGACAAAAAAGGGCAAGGCAATAATTTCAATTATAGTAGTTCTTCTTGTAATGATTGTTGCGGCAGGTGTGTTTGCGATTTTTTATGCAAATAATATGCTTAATAAGGTTACGGACGATAAAAAAGGCGGAACCGATTATGAAATGAGCACCTACTATAACGGTATGGACTTTCTTAAAGAGAACTTCCCTACTATTGAGGAGGCAAGTGCAGGCGACGTATACAGCTATAAGGAATACCTCAAGCAATGGTATCAAAACGGCGACCCTGTAAGCTCAACTCACGTTCTCAACATTCTTCTTATCGGCGAGGATACAAGGGATGAAAAGATAACTGACACTTCCCGTGCAGACTCGGCAATTATTGCAAGCATTAACGTTGATACTAAGGAAATTCATCTCACCTCTGTTTTGCGTGACCTTTATGTTTATTTTGAGGTTGACGGCAAGGGTCAGTACGGCAAAATCAATGCAGCGGCATCAATGGGCGGTATGAAATGCTATATCAACACTATTGAAAGATATTATAAAATCGCTATTAACAACTATGCGGTTGTAAACTTCAATTCATTCCCTAAGATTATTGACGCACTCGGCGGTGTACCAATCAAGATTACATCTGCCGAGATTAATGAAATTAACAATCATCCGAGAGTTTACGGAAATGTTACTATCAAGCAGACGTTTGACGGAACTGAGGGAACAATGAAGTTAAACGGTAAGCAGGCACTTGCATATTGCAGAATCAGACATATTGACTCTGACGGCGCAAGGGCAAACAGGCAAAAGACCGTTCTCAACGCAATTCTTAATAAAGTGAAAAAGAGTGGCACGGTTGATACGGTTAAAACCGTTAATCAGCTTGCAGGCTACGTATATACGGGCTACAATAAAAAGGAACTTATCTCTATCGGCAATACGGCGCTTAGGGATGGCTGGCTTGATTACGAAATGAAAACCAAGAATGTTCCTGCTGTTGAAAACTGTAAGGGCGGTTCAAGATTTTCAGCCGCTCCGGGCAATTGGATTTGGCTTGCCGATATTCCAAAGGACGCATACGAGCTTCAAATGGAAATTTACGGAAAATCAAATATTAAGTTAAGTGAGAACAGGCCTGCATATATCGAAATGGGCAGATAAATTACGGCTGCGAATAAATAGGCATAATCGTGCCACGTCGAAAGAAATTCCGTGTTTGAATGAATTTCTGCGAAATTTATAATAAACACATTAGTTATCACTTGCTACGAAACAGTACACTGTACTGTTTCTCCCAAATTCACAAGTGAATTTGGAGCCACGTGTCTCTTGTGCTTCGCACAATTCACTCCTTTTCCCCAAAAAGCTTACGCTTTCCGGGGACCCACTACGAAAAAGGATTAGGTATTCGTATCAATTTACGAATATCTAATCCTTAATTTTTTATATCAATAACATTTGAACATTTTGTCTTAAAATAGGAATGCTGTCCGAGGCATTCCTATGATTTTATACATTATTACTTGATTAATTTCTTTTTAGTGTTATAATCTTAATACTACATAAAAGAGAGGGAAATATGAACTACACTAAAGGTGCGACTTTAAAATTTGCGCTAAAGCAATCGCTTCCTGTTTTGTTTGGCTATTTGTTCTTAGGCTCGGCTTTCGGCATAATGCTTTATAAGGCAGGTTACAATTGGCTTTGGGCAATATTTATATCGCTTATTGTTTATGCCGGTTCGGGGCAGTTTTTGCTCGTGTCGTTAATCAGCGCAAAAGCGGATATCGCAACAACTGCGCTTATGACTTTATTTATAAATACACGCCATATGTTTTACGGCTTATCGTATATTGAAAAATTCAAAGCGGGCAAATGGCGCTATCCTTTTATGATTTTTACGCTGACTGACGAAACGTATTCCGTTAATTCGTCAATTATAAGCGTACCTGAAAATGTGGACGAGCCAAAGGCAAGATTTTTAATCGGCGAGTTTAACCATTTTTATTGGATAGCAGGCTCTGCACTCGGTTCGCTTTTAAGCCAGCTTATTCCGATTGATTTTACGGGTATAGATTTTTCAATGACTGCCCTTTTTGTAGTTATTTTTATAGATTTGATTAGAAATAACAAAGGAAAATCGGCTATAATCGGTGCAGTCGGTGTATTTTGCGCCGTAATTTGCTTAATTATTTTCGGGGCAGATAAATTTTTACTTCCTTCACTACTTATCACGGTTGTGATTTTATCCTCGTTTAAAAAGTTTTTTGAAACCGAGGAGGTGGCGAAATGACTACTTCTCACCTTATTTTAATGATTGCCGTTGCCGGTGCGGTCACGTTTGGAACAAGGCTTTTCCCTTTTGCACTTTTCGGTCAAAGCAAGGAAGTGCCGAAGTTTATTAAATATCTCGGCAACGTTTTGCCTGTTGCAATTTTAGGTATTCTTATAGTTTATTGCCTTAAAGATTTTGAAAAGGGTGATGTAAACTATATTATTCCTCAGCTTATTTGCGTTGCGCTGACTGCCGGGGTGCATATTTGGAAAAAGAATACGCTTTTGTCAATCGCCGTCGGCACAATAGGATATATGCTTTTGATACATTTTGTGTTTATCTAAAAAGATACGCAATGCCTTAATTGACATTGCGTATCTCATTTTATTTACTTTTTATGTTGATTATTTATAAATCGTCTGCGTCTTGGATTGGTTTTTCAAGTTCGCCGTTATAATACATATCGGCAGGCACACCCGTATACATTCCCTGCGGGTCGCTTGCAACAATTTCAGGATTTAAAAACGACGTATAATCATTGAATTTGCTTTTGCTTTTCTTATTCTTTTTATCTTTTTTATCATTATTTTTCATAAAAAATCACCTCTGCAATAATTATGATTTGCAAAGGTGATTTTTTTATTATAGTTTTTCAACATCAATTTCTGCAATTTTATCCAAAAATTGCTTTGGCGTTACGACATTGCCGAAAGAGAGATATTCGTCCATATTCATATTAAAATTATTGATAAAAACCGGCACGCTTTCGTATTCAAGGTCGATATGAAGCTTAGCGGCGTCTGCCATAATCACGTTTGGGTCGGCAGTTGTCATATCATAATATTTTGTAACAACGCTTTCGTGGTTTCTTACATATTCAACAACAATGTTTCTGCTTGATTTTGAAATTGAAACATATTTATTTTCGTCTTTTTGAAGTGCCAGCGCCATAGGCATTTGCGCAACCGCCTTGCACGTGTCGGAATTAACAAAAAATTCGTTAATAAAAATTGATTCAAGTCTGCTTGTATCATCAGGCACGATTATAGCAAAAATATACTTAGATAGCTTTTTTCCGTAAATCGTTTTCATAAATTCCTTAAAATAATACTGACATTCGGCAATTTTTTCGGCAAATTGATGATAAAAAGGAATATTCGGAGTTTCAATAAGTGCAGGCATTGTAAATGTTTTAAATTCACCCGACTCCTTATCCTTAATCAATATGCTGTTGTTAGTGATAATCATAGGTATTGTTTTAGCCAAAAAATCGCCTCCCGACAATATGTATTTTACTACACGTGGTCTTTTAAATCAATAAAATTTCAAATTTTAACAAAAATATAGTGAAATTTAAGTACATATATGGTACAATATGTATATTAAAAATTGAAAGGAGCATCAAAATGCCCGATTCAGAAGAATTAAATGAAATTTTAAAAGAAATTAAAAATATAAATGCGCCGAAGGAAGAAAAGCCGAAAAAGCCGGAAGCGCCGCTTAGTTTTGCAAAGCAGGAGGAAGAAGCGCCAAAGGCGGCTGAACCTGAATTCAAACCGGAAATTAAGGAAGAGCCTAAAAAAGAAAGCCTAAGCTTTGACGATTTTTCTGCTTTTAATTCAGCCGATAGGGATAATGCCCCAAAGGTAACAAGAAAGGAAGCTGTTAATATGGCTAATGACAAAAAGCCACCAAAAAAAGGAAACAAAAAGCCGATTATTATTGCGATTGTTGCAGTATTAATCGTTGCAATTGCAGTTGCAGCCGCATTTATTGTTAAAAACAAGAGCAAAGAGCCTCAAACGACTGCACCGCAGACTACTCAGGAGCAAACAACAGCAACACCTGTAGTGACCAAAACAAATCCGCTTACTGGCGAAAGTGATTTTAATGAAAAGGCAGTAGGCAAAAGACCGATTGCCTGCGTAGTTGAAAACTCTGTTTCGGCAAGGCCGCAATGGGGTATTGCCGACAGCAAGAATCCGCCTGACATTATTGTTGAAGGCGAGGTTGAAGGCGGAGAAACAAGAATGCTTTGGATGTATGCAGATTACACTGCAGTTCCGTCACAAATCGGACCGATGAGAAGTGCAAGGCCTCCTTACATTAAATTTTCAGAGCTGTTTGACGCTATTTTCCTCCATTGGGGACAGAGCCAGACGAAGAGAGGCACTAACTATATCGGTGCTAACACAATCTTTAGGCAGGACAAAGTTGACCATATCAACCAAATGACATATTCAGGCAAGGTTGCACTCTTTGGCAGGGATTCCTCAAGAGGTGTATCAACCGAGCATACCGGCGTTATGTACGGTTCAAAGATTGCCGGCGCTATTAAAGGCGAGGGCTTTAGAACAGACGCTAATGAAAGCAAATATACAAAGTTCAATTTCGCAAGCGAGGAGTCAACGGTAAGCGATAAAGAGTGCAAAGCTCTCGGACTTACTTTCTCTAACAGAACATCTACAAGAGATTGGACATACGACTCAAGCGACAAGATGTATCATTCAAACGATTACAAGACTGACGTTGCAAGAAAAAATCTTCTTGTTCTTTTTGATAAGACTGAATACGTTTCAAAGTCTAACTACAAAAACAGCGGCTCATCCGAGGTTTATTGCAACTATAAACTTGCAGGCGGCAAGGGCAAGCTTGCAACAAACGGAACAGTTATTTATATTAACTGGAGCGTAAACAACGGCGTTCTTGTAATTAAGGATACAAACGGAAATGATGTAAAGCTTAATGTTGGCACAACATGGATTGGATATGCATCGTCAAACAACGGCGGAAGTGTTAAATAAGACGGTTGTGAATAAGCAGCCATAGCGTCGAAAGAAATTCCGTGTTTGAATGAATTTCTTTGAAATTCATAATAAACACTCCATTCCTTTCTCCTCTCCCCAAAAAGCTTACGCTTTCCGGGGACACCGATTGAAATTTCACGTTTGAGAAACGGGCGAACAATGTTCGCCCCTACGGTATTCCAAAATCTGACGCACTACCGTACAGCAAATGTTATTGATATAAAAAATTAAGGATTAGATATTCGTAAATTAATACGAATACCTAATCCTTTTATTTTTCCGGCACGTTTATGGCTATTTATTCACAACCGACTGCATACTTTCAGGCGCGGTATCGATAACCTCAATCTTGTTTGCTCGCATCCAAAGCGATGGAGTGATACGAAGCCTGAAGCCGTAGCCGGGGTCCATTTGCCAATGAGCCATAGGCGCTTCGGGCAAGCCGTAGCAGGAAAGAAGGGTCATAAGCACGCCTGCGTGGCCGACAATTGCAATATTTTGCGTTCCCGTTTTGATACAGCCGTCAATCACCTTTTCAAATGCGGCACAAATTCGCTGTGCAAATTCCGCATTGCTTTCGCCATACGGCGTTTTTGCATAAATGTCGCCGCCTATCCAATTTTTAAAATCCTCGTTGTCTTTTAAATCATCAGCCGTGCACTGCTCAAATTCGCCGAAGTTATATTCGATAAAATCATCAATTGTTATAATCGTGTTATCGGGAAACATAATCTCAGCCGAGTCTTTGCACCTTTTCAGCGGTGAGGAAAACACTGCGTCAACCTTTGGATAGTGATACTTTGCTTTGATTGAATGAAGCTCGTTTATACTATCTGTAGTGAGTGGCAAATCCGTATGCCCAATATACTGTGCGTTTAAGTTTCCTTTGGTTATCCCGTGACGGAAGAAATATAAATTATAAGATTTCATTGTGAAATGCTCCTTTTTAAGCCAATTATTACAAAATATTACAAATAGGACAACGCACTTTACAAATAGTAATACGGTGATATAATACTATTTGTAATAAATGAGGTGGTTGTTATGAGTACAAAAAAAGATGAAAAGAAAGCCGCAAAAGCTGATAAAAACGAAAAAAATTCAAAATTTGCATTAAAACTCTCTGAACTCAGAAGAGAAAGAGGCATCAGCCAAAAGAAAGCGGCAACTGACCTTGGAATTTCTCAAGCGCTTTTGAGCCATTATGAAAAAGGCATCAGGGAATGTGGGCTTGATTTTGTTATACGTTGCAGTGAATATTACAGCGTTACAACCGATTATCTTTTAGGTGTAAGCGAAAGCAGAAACGGCTTTGACTTTGACGCTATGAATAAGCAGGAAGAGGAAAGCGGTGAATTTTCCGTTTTTACTCTTGGCAAAGCAACAAAATATTTGCTTGACCTTGTTGTAACAGGAAGCGACGAGGGTGCGCTGAAATATGTTTCGGATTACTATACGCTGTGCGTTTATCGTGGAGCAATTACGCTTGCAAAAGCAGGGTTGCTTCCTAAGGAATTGTTCAGCCTTGACTATACTCTCGGCAGAGAGCTTGCTTCGGCTGCACTTTCGGTTGAGGACGCAAAATTCGTTTTCATTGAGGATAAATCGAGAACAGGCTCTGATCTCGGTGAGAAAACGGCGCTCCACAGCCTTATTGAAAATGCAGAGAATATTATTTACAATACATTCGTTTTAGAATAAAGTGTATTGGTTTTTTTGAAGCTTAATAAATTCAAGTATAATCGTCGTAGAGATTTCTGCGGCGATTTTTTTAAATGTGGGATAATCAAGCTGGGAATTTTCATCTCCGCCGTCGCTGATTGAACGCAAAACGGCAAAAGGAATGTTATTAGCGGCACAGGTGTGGCCTATTGCGCCGCCCTCCATTTCGCCGCAAATTGCGCCGAATTCATTTTTGAGCATATCCTTAAGCTCACTGCTTGCTATAAAAGTATCACCGCTTGCTATTGTTCCCCTATGAATTTTTTCACCGCAGGAAATGGCGGTACGTGCCAAAAGTTCGGAAATTTTTTCATCTGCCTTAACTTTGATAACATTAAGCCCGTTGATAAAACCTCTCGGTTCACCCAAAGCGGTAATATCAATATCATATTCGCAAACGTCGCTTGCGATAACAACGTTTTTGATAACAACGTCGTTTGAAAGCGAGCAGGCAACACCGACGTTGATAATCATTTCAATATCAAAATTATCAATCATAGCCTGAGCACACAAAGCGGCATTGACCTTACCCGGCGAGCATTTTGCAACGCAGACGGTCACGTCTTCAATAAAGCCGCAAACAAATTCAACCCCGGCAATTTCGCTGACTGTTTTGCCTTTTACCTGAGCTTTGATGTTATCAACCTCGGTATCCATTGCACCGATAATTCCTATCATAACAGTATCTCCCTTAAATAAGATTGTGTATATGAAATCTCTTTCCCCAAGATATAGTGCTATTATAATATAATAATAAAATAAATACAAGAATAATTATTTTTTTATTGACAAAAGGCGTAAAACTAATATATAATATCTACCGATATTGTGGAAAGTGTTGCTATCGATAATTTTAAAGATAAGCAAATTCCGCACGCCTGTGCTATACCGCACAGAGCAAACGAAAATTAAGACAAGTTTGATTTTCAGAAATGGAGTGAAAAAAATGAAGAGAACTTACCAGCCAAAGAAGAGACACGCACAGAAGGTACACGGTTTCAGACAGAGAATGTCAACAAAGAACGGCAGAAAGGTACTTGCTCGCCGTCGTGCAAAGGGCAGAAAGCAACTTTCTTACTAATTACAGATTGGGTGCGATTTGGTGAAAAGCAAAACCTTAAAGGAAAATAAAGATTTTCGCCGACTTTACTATAAAGGTAAGAGCCGTGCTTCCTCCTGCATTGTGACATACGTTGCAAAAAGCGGGGCAAAAGGAACAAGGATAGGCATTACCGCAAGTAAAAAAATCGGCTGTGCAGTTGAACGAAACAGAGCAAAGAGAGTTATTCGAGCCGCCTTTTCTCAGCTTGAGGGAAGAATTAACGGCAGCTATGATTTTGTTTTTGTTGCACGTACAAAAACCTCAAAGGTTAAAATGCAGAAAGTGCTTGAGCAAATGGAACAGCACTTTAAGGCATTGGGAGTAATAGACTGATGAGTGCTTTAAGAAATGCAATTAAAAAGGTATTGATTTTTTTAATTAAGACCTATCAATTGACTTTAAGCCCTCGGTTTTCCCACGGAAGTTGCAGATTTACACCCACGTGTTCGCAGTATGCTCTTGAAGCTATTGAAGTTCACGGTATTTTTAAAGGGTGCTTGCTTGCAGCTTGGAGAATTTTGAGATGTAATCCTTTTTCCAAAGGTGGCTGGGACCCTGTTCCCCCTAAAAAAACTAAAGAGGACAAATAATGAGCAGTATTATAATGGCAGCTAATGCCGTTTCAAACGGTATGGCAGTTTTTAAGCCGCTTTATTGGTTGTTTGGTAAATGTATGGAGTTTTTGCTCGACGTGCTTAACAATCAATATTTTATCGCACTTATTATTTTCACTGTAGTAACCCGTTTGCTTCTTTTGCCGCTTAATGTTAAGCAGCAGAAATCTATGGCGGCAACTACAAGACTGCAACCTAAAATCCAAAAGATTAATAAAAAATATCCTGACCCGAGAGACAGGGATAAGCTTAACAGGGAAATGCAGGAACTTTATGCAAGAGAGGGTCATAACCCTATGCAAATGGGCTGTGGACCTATGATTTTCCAAATGGTTTTCCTTATGGGTGTCATCGGTATTATTTATTATCCTATTCAGTATGTTTTAGGTGCAAGTGGATTTAATGACGCATCAAACGAGATTTACAAGGTAATTTTGCCGATTTATCAGCAAATTACAGGTAATGCTGATGCAAAAATAACTTATTTTCAGTTGAACATACTCGAGAACTTCCCTGCTTACAAGGAAGCGCTTATGCAGTCATTCCCGAAGATATTTACCCAAAATGTTTGCAGTGATATTGAAACCTACAGGCAGGGTATGACTTTATTCGGTCTTGATATGACACGTATTCCGCATTGGAAGGACGGCATTATTGTTATAATTCCTATTCTTTCCCTTGTAACATCGCTCGGTTCAAGCGTAGTTTCTACAATCATTCAAAAGAAAAATAACCCGGCAGCATCTCAGCAGAATGCGCAAATGATGATGATGATGCTTATGATGCCGTTTTTCTCCTTCTACATTGCGTTTAAGGTAACGGCCGCAGTCGGTTTTTATTGGACTATTTCAAATGTTATTGCTATTTTGCAGCAGATTTATATTTTCAAGGTTCATCCGCCTAAGAGGACTCAGGCAAAATTGATGGTTGAAAACACTATTGAACGTCGTTCACGTGAAGAAAATATTAAAAAGATGACGAAATAATTATCGGAGGATAAAGATGATAAAGGAATTTATCGGTACCGGTAAAACAGTTGAAGAAGCTACCCAAAATGCAAAGCTTCAGCTCAACGCTCCGGAGATGGCTGACGTTCACGTTGAAGTTATCAAGTATCCGGAGAAGAAGAAGTTTTTTGGTTTAATCGGTGGCTGTGATGCCGAGGTTAAGGTAAGCTATGATGACGGCAAGAGAGAGAAAAAGGCCGACGCTCCAAAAAAGAGCTATGAAAAGAAGGTAAATTCTCCTAAAAAGCCGGCACCGAAGAAGCCTGCCAATGAAAAGCCTATTAAGGAAACCAAGGCAGATAAACCGGAAGAAGAGATTAGCGAGAAGGACATTGACCTTGACTATGCTTGCCAATATCTTAAGACAATGATTGAAGGTCTTAATGTTGTTGACCCAAAGATTACGGCAAAGGTTGTTGACGGCACGGTTGAGATGTTGATTGAATGTGAGGATTACGGTATCATTATCGGCAGAAGAGGCGAAACTCTTGACTCACTTCAATATCTTACAAGTCTTGCTATTAAAAATGGAACTAATAAATATGTAAGAGTTACTCTTAATGTAGGCGACTACAGAGCTAAGAGAGAGGAAACTCTTAAGGCGCTTGCAACAAAGAATGCAAATTTCGTTGCAAGAACAGGCAGACGTTATTCATTCGAGCCAATGAATCCGTATGAAAGAAGAATTATTCATACCGCAGTGCAGGAGGTTGAGGGTGTTACCTCACGTTCGGTAGGCAGCGGAATGGACAGACGAGTTCTTATTGAGCCTGAAGGCGGAGTTAGACGTAATTACAGAAATGACAGAAGAGGCGGCAGACGTCCGGCTCCTGCTCATAGCACTGTTGACGCTAACAGAGAAAAGAAGGCTGACAGAGCGGATATGCCTAAGTTTGGCAAAATCGAAGTTAGCAAAAATAACGACTGATAACCAATTTATATTATAATGGCGGACAGTTTTGTTCGCCATTATTTTGCATAAGAACACTTTAGCAGGAGGGATAACAATGAGTAAAACTATTGCGGCAATTGCCACGGGAAACAGCGTTTCGGGAATAGGTGTAATAAGAATCAGCGGGGATTCTGCAATTGAAATTGCGCAAAAAGTCTTTAAATCAGCGGATAATACTCCCCTCTCCTCGCTTAAAGGATATACGGCAAAATTCGGCAATGTTTATTCAAAAGGCGAAAAGTATGACAATGCGATTGCGCTTGTTTTTCGTGCACCTAAAAGTTACACGGGTGAGGATGTTGTTGAGCTTTCCGTGCACGGCGGAATTTTTATTGTTGAAAAAACCTTGGAGTCTGTTTTAGATGCAGGTGCAAGCCCTGCCGAAGCAGGCGAATTTACCAAAAGAGCATTTTTGAACGGAAAAATGGACCTTACGCAAGCAGAGGCTGTTGCCACATTGATATCGGCAAACGGTCAGGAGGCGGCTAAGGCATCGTTTAATCTTTTGCAGGGTTCTTTGAGCAATAAAATATCAAATGTTCTTGATAAAATCGTGTCGTTGAGTGCGTCAATGGCGGCATGGGTTGATTATCCTGATGAGGAAATACCGGAGCTTGACGAAAAGACGTTGAAAAATACATTGTCTTTCGCCAAAAACGAATTAAAAGAACTGCTTGATAATTATGAAAGCGGAATGATAATGACGCAGGGTGTAAATACCGTTATTGCAGGCAGACCTAACGCAGGAAAATCAACGCTTATGAATATGCTTTCAGGCAAAGAGAAAAGCATCGTTACTCACATTGAGGGCACGACGAGAGATATTGTTGAAAATTCGGTTAGGCTCGGCTCGCTTGTGCTACACCTTTCCGACACGGCAGGGCTAAGAGAGAGCGACGACGTTGTGGAAGCAATCGGAATTAAAAAAGCGCTTGAAAGAATTGACACCGCCTCGCTTGTGCTTGCTGTTTTTGACAGTTCACGTGAGCTTGACGATGACGATAAAATGCTGATTGACTCTTGCAAGGGCAAAAAGGCAGTTGCCGTTATCAATAAAACCGACCTCTCCCCTAAAATCAATACGGATAAAATAAAAGATAATTTTGAAAGCATTGTTTATATTTCAGCCAAAAATAATTTAGGGCTTAAAGAGCTTGAAACGGCGGTTAAAAATATATTGGGTGTTGAGGAATTTGACTCCTCTGCCCCACTCATTGCAAACAGACGTCAAAAGCAATGTATTCAAATGGCTTGGGAAAATATAAACGAGGCATTATCGGCAGCCGAAATTGGCTTAACTTATGATGCAATTAATGTTATGATTGACAGCGCAGTTGACGAACTTTTGGCGCTTACGGGTAAAAAGGCTACCGAAGAGGTAGTAAACAACATCTTTTCACGTTTTTGCGTAGGCAAATAAATTAAGGAGGTAAAGCTATGGAATATTTTGCAGGAAGCTATGATGTAATAGTTATCGGAGCAGGTCACGCAGGAATTGAAGCATGCCTTGCAGCTGCCCGACTTGGTGTTAAGACTGCCGTTTTTACAATCAATCTTGATTGGGTTGGCAATATGCCGTGCAATCCGTCAATCGGCGGAACGTCTAAAGGTCACCTTGTGCGTGAAATTGACGCACTCGGCGGTGAAATGGGCAAGGCGGCAGATAAATACACCCTGCAATCCCGTATGCTCAACCTCGGAAAAGGACCTGCCGTTCATTCACTCAGAGCGCAAATTGACAGGAGAGAATATTCGCAGGGAATGAAGCATACGCTTGAACTTCAGGAAAATCTTGATATCAGGCAGGGCGAAATAGTTGACCTTTACCGCTTGAAAAACGGAGAGTGGCAGGTTAAAACAAAACTTGAAGCACTTTTCAATGCCAAGGCTGTTATTATTGCAACGGGAACTTTTCTCGGCGGCAGAGTATATATCGGAGATGTTTCATACGAAAGCGGACCTGACGGAATGTTCCCGGCAACAGAGCTTTCAAAAGCGCTTAAAAAGCTTAACATTCCTCTAAGAAGATTTAAAACAGGTACTCCGTCGAGAGTGAACAGGCAGTCGATTGATTTTTCAAATCTTGAAGAGCAGGACGGCGACGAAGAAACCGTACCGTTTAGTTTTGAAACTCAAACACCGCCGAAGAATAAGGTTTGCTGTCATATAACTTATTCCAACGAAAAAACAAAACAGATTATTCTTGAAAATTTGGACAGAAGCCCTATGCATTCGGGCAAAATTGAGGGCAAAGGGCCAAGATACTGTCCGTCTTTTGAGGATAAAATTGTAAGATTTAAAGACAAGGAGCGCCATCAGCTTTTCATTGAGCCTTGCGGACTTGAAACTGAAGAGATGTATCTTCAGGGCTTGTCCTCTTCCCTACCTGAGGATGTTCAACTTGCTTTTATTCATACTATTCCCGGTTTGGAGCATGCTCAAGTTATGAGGACGGCTTATGCGATTGAGTATGATTGTGTTGACCCGACGGCGCTTAATGCGACACTTGAATTTAACTCTATCAAAGGGCTTTACGGCGCAGGTCAGTTCAACGGTTCAAGCGGATATGAGGAAGCGGCGGCGCAGGGCCTTGTGGCAGGAATTAATGCGGCGCTAAAAATTAAAGGTGAAGAGCCTATGATTTTAGACCGTGGCGGATCATATATAGGAACTCTTATTGATGACCTTGTAACTAAAGGTTGCACCGACCCTTACAGAATGATGACAAGCCGAAGCGAATACCGTCTTGTTTTAAGGCAGGATAATGCAGATGTTCGTTTAACACCGATTGGCTACAAAATCGGCTTGATTTCGCAAGAGAGATATGATAAATTTATAAATAAAGAAGAAATGGTTAAGGCGGAAAGGGAAAGAATTGAGCAAAAATCAATTCCCCTTACCGATGCTCTTCAAAAAATTATGGAGGATTGCGGCACAACGCCACTTGAGCGTGGCTGCAAAATGATAGAACTTCTTAAAAGGCCTCAAATTACATACAAAGCGTTGACGAATGTTGATGATGACAGACCCGACCTGCCACGTGCGGTATTTGAGCAGGTTGAAATTGCGGTTAAATATGAGGGCTACATTAAAAGGCAGGAGCAGCAAATTAAAGAAATGCGCCGAATTGAGTGCAAAAAAATCCCTGCCGATATTGATTATTATTCACTTAAAGGTCTTAGGCTTGAGGCAGTTGAGAAGTTATCTAAAATTAAACCTGAAAATCTTGGGCAGGCAAGCAGAATCAGCGGTGTAAACCCTGCCGATATTGCCGCTCTCAACATAATTTTGGAGACGTTATGATAGATTACGACCTTTTATTAAGCGAAGCAAAGAAAATCGGAGTTGACCTCGGTGAATACGGAGCCGACAGATTTGACACTTATGCAGAAAGGCTTGTTCGCTGGAATGAGCACGTGAATCTGACAGCGATTGTTGAACCTGACGATATAGTTATCAAGCATTTTATTGACAGCCTTTATGCTATGAAATTTGTTGATTTTAAGCCAGGGCAAAGCATTGCCGATGTCGGCACGGGTGCAGGCTTCCCCGGTATGCCGCTGCTGATTGCCAATCCTCAACTTTCAGTCAATTTTATAGACAGTTCGGGAAAAAGAATAAATTTTATAAAAGATGTACTCAGTAATATAGGTATCATTGCAACAAGTACGCACGAGAGAGCCGAGGACGTCGGCAAAAATCCCGAATTTCGTGAGCAATACGATTTTGCTACGGCAAGAGCTGTTGCACCGCTTAATGTTCTTTGCGAATACTGCCTGCCGCTGGTTAAGGTTGGCGGACGCTTTGTTTCACTGAAAGGCTCTAACGGATTAGAGGAGCTTGAAGCGGCGAAAAATACAATTGAGGTACTTGGCGGAGAGATTGAGACGGCTGAAAGCTACGTTTTGCCCAACGGCGACGGCAGAACGATATTTGTTATTAAAAAGATATCGCAAACTCCGACAAAATACCCCAGAAAACCCAAAAAAATTGATACCCGACCGCTCTAAATATAACGGAATATGTCGAATTATAAGGATTTCTCACGATGAGAAATCCTTTATTTTTGTAATACTTTATGGTATATTTATATCAAGGAGTGAGAGACGTGGAGCAAATCGTTCAAATACCTACGGAAAAGCTGTTGCCTAATCCTTATCAGCCACGAAAGCAGTTTAAAAGCGAGGATATGTTGTCTCTTGCTGACTCGATAAAAGAAAACGGTGTACTTCAACCGCTTTTGTGCAGGCAGATTAATCACAGCGACTACTATGAATTAATCGCCGGTGAACGCAGACTCAGAGCGGCAATTCTTGCTAATCTTCAAAGCGTTCCCTGCATTGTGGTTGAATGTGAGTACGAGGACAGTGCTGTTTATTCAATTATAGAAAATATACAGCGCTCTGACCTCAACTTTTTTGAAGAGGCACTTGCAATATCTCACTTGATGAATACATTTGGCTTAACTCAACAGCAAATAAGCAAAAAGCTTGGAAAAAGTCAAAGTGCATTGTCAAATAAGCTTAGACTTCTGCGACTCCCTGCCGATGTCAGATATTTTATTGACAAAGAGGGATTGACTGAGCGCCACGCAAGGGCTTTGCTTAAAATTGATAACGAAAAGGATATGTGGACAACTCTTAAAGTCATAACAGAACGTCATCTGAATGTTGAGCAAACAGAGGCTTATATCGAGTCTTTGACTAATAAAGAGATTAAGCATAAGAAAAACGTTATTAAAGTTTTTAAAGACATAAGGATTTTTGTCAATACGGTTAATAAGGCTATCGCTACAATGAAAGAAAGCGGAATTAATGCAGAATCGGATAAGACAGAAACTGACGAATATATAGAATTTAGGGTTAGAATACCTAAGGATGCTAAAATGCAGGACAAGACTGCATAATTAACTTCGCTTAAAACGGATAATATCCGTTTTAACATATTCTCCTCTTTTCATCACGTGGAAAAAACGGGCTTAATTGTCCGTTTTTTCTGCTTTTATAAAGAACTCTTGTGTTTCACGTGAAACAGCTACCCTATATATAGTTTTTAGGATAAACACAGTTTAAATTATATTTATTTCATATTATATTATGTTTATATATTTGTATAATGTGAGATTCTTATTCTAATGATTTAATTTAGTTTAATTTTCGTCTGTTTAACATAAAAAATCATTGTTTCACGTGAAACGTCTATATATTGTATACCCTTACTTTGTCAGACACAAAAGTTAAAAAATAATTGTAATGTTTCACGTGAAACCTCTTGCCTACTCCCCTCTCTTGTAGTATAATCTTCAATACGGAGGTGAACGTATGGGAAAAACCGTATCTATATTTAACCAAAAAGGCGGAGTAGGAAAAACTACCACTTGCGTAAACTTTGCTGCCGCCCTCGGTTTAAAAGGAAAGAAAACACTTCTTGTTGACCTTGACCCTCAGGGTAACACAACAAGCGGTGTCGGAATAGATAAAACAGAAATAGAAAAATCTACGTATGATATCCTTATTAATGACGAAGCCGCTAAAGATATAGTTATTAAGACGGAATTTAAAAATCTTTCAGTCCTCCCTGCCAATATGAACCTTGCAGGTGCAGAACTTGAGCTTGCAGAGCAAGAAAACAGATTTAAAGCGCTTAAAAAAGCACTTGCTCCGCTCGTAATGGAATATGATTATATTATTATTGATTGCCCGCCAAGCTTAGGGCTTCTTTCGCTGAATGCATTAACCGCTTCGGATACACTTATTGTGCCGTTGCAATGCGAATATTATGCGTTAGAGGGATTGAGCCAGCTTTTGGGAACAGTCAGAACAGTTAAACAGCATTACAACGAGCATTTGGAGCTTGAAGGTGTGCTTTATACAATGTATGACACACGTCTTAAGCTTAATTCGCAGGTTATTGATGAAGTTAATCAGTATTTTCCGAATAAAGCGTATAAAACAACTATTCCACGAAGTGTTAAGCTTGCCGAAGCACCGAGTTTTGGCAAACCTATTTTTTATTATGAAAAATACTCAAAACCCGCTTTTGCATATAAAAAATTTGCAGATGAATTTTTGAAAAAACAGTAAATATGTAACAATATGTTGAATTTATAAATTTATGTGAGGGATTTAACATAAACTCTAAATAGGAGGAGAATAATGGCTAAAAAGCAATCAGGTCTCGGTAAAGGGTTAAGTGCCCTTATGCTTGAAAACTCGGTTGATGAAATGGTAGCAACAAACACGTTGCCGCTCAACGAGATTATGCCTAATAAAGAGCAGCCAAGAAAGACTTTTGACGAGGGCGCTTTGCAGGAGCTTGCCGACAGTATTACTCAGCACGGTGTGCTTCAACCGCTTCTTGTCAGACCGCTTGTGACAGGCGGATATCAGCTTGTTGCCGGCGAAAGACGTTGGAGAGCGTCACGAATGGCAGGGCTTAAAGAAGTTCCTGTTGTTGTGAAGGAACTTTCTGACGTTGAAACAATGGAAATCGCAATAATTGAGAATTTGCAGCGTGAGGACCTCAATCCGATTGAAGAGGCGGAGGGTTTGCAGGCTCTTATTGACCGTTGCGGTTTCACACAAGAAGAGGTTGCAACCTCGGTAGGCAAATCACGTCCGGCTATAGCAAACGCTTTGCGACTTCTTAAATTGCCGCAGGAAGTGCGAGATATGACTAAAAACGGCGAAATTTCCGCAGGTCACGCAAGAGCACTTCTGTCTTTTGATAACGAGGCAATGATTTATGAGGTTGCTCAAAATATCGTTAAAAATAATCTTACTGTTCGTGATGTAGAGCGTTTAGCAAAAACAAGTGAAAAAACCTCACCGTCTGCAAAAAGAAAGAGCAAAAGACGTGACAGCTTTTATGATGAGGTTGAGCTTACGCTTACGGAAGTTCTCGGCAGAAAGGTTAAGGTATATAACGGCAGAGGAAAGGGAACTCTTGAAATAGAGTTTTACTCCGCCGATGATTTAAAAGAAATTGCAAATAAATTAGGAGAATAAAAAATGATTGACATTAAATTTTTAAGAGAAAATCCTGACGTTGTAAAGGAAAATATCAAAAAGAAGTTTCAGGATAAGAAATTACCGCTTGTTGACGAGGTAATTGAACTTGATGAAGAGCGTAGAGCGTCAATGGCTAAGGCTGACGAACTTCGTGCAAACAGAAACAAGCTTTCTAAGGAAATCGGCGCACTTATGGCTCAGGGCAAAAAAGACGAAGCTATGGCAATTCGTGAAAAGGTTACGGCTCAGGCACAGGAGCTTGAAGAGCTTGGTGCTAAGGAAAAGGAACTTAACGAAAAGGTTACCTCAATTATGATGTCTATTCCTAATATTATTGAGGACAGCGTTCCAATCGGTAAGGACGACAGCGAAAACGTTGAGGTTGAGCGCTTCGGTGAGCCGGTTGTTCCCGATTATGAAATCCCTTATCATACAGATATTATGGAAAGTTTTGACGGCATAGACCTTGAAGCCGCAGGAAGAGTTGCAGGCAACGGTTTTTATTATCTTATGGGCGATATCGCAAGACTTCATTCTGCAGTTATCAGCTATGCAAGAGATTTTATGATTGACAGGGGATTTACTTATGTTGTGCCTCCGTTTATGATTCGTTCAAATGTTGTAACAGGAGTTATGAGCTTTGAAGAAATGGACGCAATGATGTATAAAATCGAGGGTGAGGACCTTTATCTTATCGGAACAAGCGAACATTCAATGATTGGTAAGTTTATTGATACAATCACTCCCGAAGAAAAGCTTCCGCTTACTCTTACTTCTTATTCTCCTTGTTTCCGTAAGGAAAAGGGTGCGCACGGTATCGAGGAACGTGGTGTTTACAGAATTCATCAGTTTGAAAAACAGGAAATGGTTGTTGTTTGTAAGCCGGAGGATTCAAAAATGTGGTTTGATAAGCTTTGGCAGAATACGGTTGACCTTTTCAGAAGCCTTGATATTCCTGTTCGTACTCTTGAATGTTGCTCAGGCGACCTTGCAGACCTTAAGGTTAAGAGTGTTGACGTTGAGGCTTGGTCACCAAGACAGAAGAAATATTTTGAGGTTGGCTCTTGCTCAAATCTTACCGATGCACAGGCTCGCAGACTTAAAATCAGAGTAAAGGGTGAAAACGGAAATTACCTTGCTCATACGCTTAATAATACGGTAGTTGCTCCTCCGAGAATGCTTATCGCTTTTCTTGAAAATAATCTTCAAGCTGACGGCAGCGTTCTTATTCCTGAGGCGCTTCGTATGTATATGGGCGGCAAGGACAGAATTGTTCCTAAGAAATAATGCAAATTATATCGTTAATTATTGCGGTTTTGCTTTTAATAATTTTCATATTTCCTATATCCACAGGCGTTCATAATTTAGGTATGGCGGCAGGTGTGCTTTTGGGACTGTGCTTCGGCGCAGAGGGCTTGTTTTATAATAAAATGAGTTTTACCGCCCAAAGATATACCGTTTTTGCGCTGTTCGTCGTTTCGCTTATTTTGATTTTTGCCTGCGCTTACGTTATGAAATTCGGCAAAAATACTGCAACAAACCAAAAAACGTTAATAGTTTTGGGATGTAGGGTAAAGGGCGACGTTCCAAGCCTTGCACTTCAAAAAAGGGCAGATGCCGCATATTTTTATCTGCTTAAAAATCCTGATTGTGTTGCAATTTTAAGCGGCGGTCAGGGTAAGGATGAAAATATCAGCGAAGCCGCTTGCCTTAAAAAGCTTTTGACGGACAGGGGAATTGCGCAAAGCAGGCTTTTTTGCGAGGAACTTTCCACCTCGACCGATGAAAATATCCGCTTTTCAAAGAAAATTATTGACGAAAACGGCTTTGATTCAAGCGTTGCGATTGTCACAAGCGAATATCATCAGCTCAGAGCAAAGCATATTTGCGAAAAAAACGGCTTGAGCTTTGCCTCAATCAGCTCCAAAACCGAGCCGATTTATTTGCCGACCTTTCTTGTAAGGGAACTTATGGCATTGATAAATGAAAAGATAAAATAAATAAAAAAGCGTTGGAAATTTCAAATTTCCAACGCTTTTAGTTTAGTTATTCATTTTTACTTTTTTGTTGCTTTTTTATCAAAACAATAATGAATTTAATTGTGGACCATATAAAATAAATATAGCCGAAAATGAATGAGATTGCAAAAACTATTAGTTTTAATGTCATTCTAATCATTACATTTGAAGAAATATTTGTAAAGCTGAATAACGAATTCGCTAAATTTATACCCCACAAAAAGCCAAATATAATAATTGCAAAACAACCTATTGTGTAGACTGTATTATTGCTGTTTTTAAAAGAAAACATAATAATTCCGGCCACTAAAAAAATGATTGTTTTTTTAGTAAGTGACAAATAGTCGTTTTTAAAATTGTCACTGAAATCAAACAATATGTATTTTAATTTTGAAAACATTCAGTTCTCCTTTTTCAATTGTCAAGCTCGTCAATTCTCTTAACGATTAGTTGATTTAGCATACTTGCTTCATCATATGTAACACAACCGTAAATTCTGTCTTTTTCGGGTATAGTGACATATTTACTGTTTATATTTTGTTCCATTTGTTTTTGTTCATCATAGGACAAGTCATCGTCATAATATGCAAGACCGCCTATTAGTGTTTTCGTCACTAATGGAATTAAATCATCGTGCATTTTACTTAGCTGAGCATAACTCATTCGGTATACGGAGTTGTAATAATTTAAATATTCCGCAGAATGTAAAGGTTTGCTTTCTTCTTCACCTTTGCCTTTTCGTGATTTAACAATAATAACAACAAAAAGAGCAAGCAATGCCGCTATAATTAAAAATTTCATATTTTGAACCTCTGCTTAAGTGCATATTACCGACCAGCCCTCAAAGCCGTCTCTGAAAATTCCCTTTGAATCGTAGCCACCTTCACCCGGTGAGCGATATACGCCCATACCGTCGTATCCTCCTTCACCTGAGTAGCGCCAAATTCCTTGGTAGTCAAATCCGCCTTCGCCACAGTTGCGCCAATAACCTTTTGCATCGTATCCGCCGCTAAACTTATCACGGTAATAGCCTTTGCCGTCATAGAATCCCATTATTATTTTCTTGCCCAATGAAAGCAACCGTTTCTGTCCTGAGGATTGTTGTATCCGCCATAGCCGCCGTTGCATCTTACTCTGCCATAGCTGTCGGTGTCACGGAAGTTAGCGTAAAGACAGTCAGAGCAGTTTCCTGAGCAAAAAGCACCGTTTGTGATCTTGATTTCCTTTGTTTTCATAATTATTTCTCCTTAAATTTATTTATAACACAGCAAATGTGTATTATCCTAATAATATAAGCTCGTCTTTTTTTATTTCGCATTTTGAATTGATAAGTTTTGCTGCATAAACGCTGATTTCTTTCCTTGCGATAACAATCGGGAAATATAATATATCATTCTCATCGCAATTATTTTTCATTAGCTCACTGATAAATTTTTCATCACCGAGTGACATCGATGCACAATTTGGATAATGAGTGTGAAACATTCCGAGAAATTCAATGCTGTTTTTAGCCCAAGTGCGTATACTGTCATTTAGTAAATCGTTATCAGGTATGTATGAGGCAAAGTATGAATTTTTGCTGTCGTATACAACATTTGTAACCGTATCATTGACTCCGCCTAAGAATCCGCCGGATTCATAAGGCGAAATTTCAACGGTGTAAATTATTTCATCAAATAGTTTTTTACTTAGTTTCATATCTCAATTGTGTTCCTTTAAAGCGAAATATATCACAAAATGAGATATTTGTCAATATCTCTAAGCGAGATATTGTAAAATTTATTGTATTACTTTTTACGGGATGATAATATGCGACTGCGAGATTTAAGAGAGGATAACGATATAACTCAAAATCAAATTGCCTTAATGCTTAATATTAAGCAAAACACCTACTCACAATATGAAAACGGTAAAAGAGAAGTGCCGATAAATATTCTTTGGAAGTTGGCAGATTTTTATGATGTCAGCATAGATTATTTGGTCGGCAGGGAAAAAGAGCGCAAAAGATAAACAGACGAACATCGTGTATGATGTTCGTCTGTTTTATTTATATAAATTATAATCTATTATATTCCTCATCGCTGATTTCAATTACTTTGCCGTGCTTGAAGCCGTAGGGGAATGAAAAAAGCTGATTTACCTGATGAAAATGAGCGTCGCCTGCTTTTTCGCTTATAAAGGGAACATAGCCCATTTTTTCCTTTTCACAGCCAAAAAAGTCAAGCATTAAGCACCATTTTCCGTCGGGGAGGATATATGTAGTTGCTGCCTCGTGTGAGCCGGGACGGTAAAGGCTTGCCATATAATTTTGAAAATCAAAATCGTGTTGCCAAGTGGTGAAAAGGTCTTTTGACGTTTCGTGCATATTCATCAGCGGCTCGGCTGAGGTTTTATAAAAAAGGTGATACGTGCCGTCAATTTTAACCAAATGAGAATCAAAAACACCGCACTCTTTTTCAAAAAATAATTTTGGATAGGTGAAGCTTTCAAAATCCTTTGTTTTGGTGTAATAAATTGCCATTTTTTGAAAATTGTCCGCCTTGACGGTTGCGCTGAAATGGATAATATAATCGTCTGCCGCCTCGTCATAAAAAATCTCAGGCGCCCAAATACAGCCGAAATCGTCCCTGCCGAAATATTTTAATTCTTGCGGGGTAAAATGAACTAAATCGTCACTTCTCCAAAGGGAAATAAATTTACTGCCGTTTGACGATATATCAGCCCAATTTACGTCGTGATTTTCGTCCATTCGATTTACTATGCAAAGGTCGGTTGCGATAAAAACAAACGAATTGTCCTTTAGCCTTATAACGTCAATATCACGGCAACCCATTTCTCCCTTGTCGCAGGTGATAACAGGCTTTGAGCCGTTTACTGCGGTGAAATCATAACCGTTTTTGCTGACTGCAAGGTGAATCTGCTCTCCGTCGGGTGTGAGCTTTTCTCTGAAATGTGCAAATAAATATGGCATAATTTCTCCTTGATTTTTGATTATAATAGTGCGTTTGCAAAGCTTTTCGTTTTTTAAATGTTTTACAGTTTGATTTTACTCTACCGTGACAACTTTTGCAAGGTTTCTCGGTTTATCAACGTCAAGCCCTTTATCGCTTGAAACGTAATAGGCGAGCAGCTGCAGTGCAATCACACTCGGCACTGCCATAAAATCGTCGTCTAAATCGGGAAGTACAAAATCACACTTGATATCTTTGTTAACAAGCGATTTTTTGATAAAGGTAATTACTTCCGCCTTGCGGGAAAGAACTTCTTTAATGTTTGACATTTGCTTTGTGGCTAAATATCTTTGAGTCATAAGCGCAATAACGGGAGTGCCGCTTGTGATAAGCGCAATTGTGCCGTGTTTCAGCTCTCCCGATGCAAAAGCCTCACTGTGAATATACGAAATTTCCTTTAATTTAAGCGATGCTTCAAGAAGTGACGGATAGTCAAGCCCCCTGCCAATCATAAAGGTATGCTCGTTTGACAATAGCTTTTTTGCAAGAAGATGAATTTCATTTTTACGCTTTAGTATATCCTCTGCGGCACTCGGAAGCTTTTGAAGTTCACCGATAAATTTAGTAACTCCCTCATAGTTGAGATTTTTCCTGATGTAAGCAAGCCTTGCCGTGATAAGATAAAAAATCGCAACCTGAGTGGTGTACGCTTTCGTTGACGCAACCGCAATTTCAGGGCCTGCCTCGGTGTAAATAACAAAGTCGCTCTGCCTTGCAATTGACGAGCCTTTTACGTTGACTATCGCAAGACTTTTTGCGCCTTTTTTCTGCGCATATTTAAGCGCTTCAAGGGTGTCGATTGTTTCTCCGCTTTGCGAAACGCAAATTACAAGCGTATCCTTGTTTATAATAGGGTTTGAATAGATAAATTCGCTTGCCATATAAACATTGACGGGTATTTCACACGTGTTTTCAATAATGTGCTTGCCGATAAGACCTGCGTGCATAGCCGTTCCGCACGCAATAACAGAAATATCACGGCAGTTTTTAAATAAGCTGTCGTCAATTCCGTCATCTCTGAAATCAGGCAGAAAATCAACAATTCTTTTTTCAATTGTTTTCTTTAAAACCTTCGGCTGCTCGCAAATTTCCTTTTCCATATAAAAAGGATATCCGCCCTTGGTGCTTTCGTTTATATCCCAATCGAGTTTCAGCATTTGGGGCTTAATTTCGTTGCCTGAAAAGTCCTTTATTTCAATTTTATTTTTAGATATTTTTGCAACCGTCATTTCAGGCAAAACAAAATAATCCCTGCTGTATTGCCCAATGGCTATAATGTCCGAAGCGATATATGCTCCCTTTTCGTTTTGATTGCAAACAATCGGACTGACGTTTCTCGTGGCGTAAATATTTTCGTTTTCTCCGTCAAAAATAATCGCAAGCGCAAAGGTGCCTTGAAGCATTTTTACACTTTCGATTATTGCCTTTTCGCAGTTTTGATATTTTTCAAACTGCCTGTCAATAAGTGCGGCGATAACCTCGCTGTCTGTTTCACTTTTAAGCTTTGTTTCAATTCCCAAGCTGTCACGAAGTGCCTCATAGTTTTCAATGATTCCGTTGTGCACAAGCGTAACTTTACCGAATTTGTGAGGGTGCGAATTTTCGTCGCTCACCTTGCCGTGCGTAGCCCAGCGTGTATGTCCGATTCCCGCTGTGGCTTCAATATTTTTAACCTTTTCCTCAAGAGCGCTCACTCTGCCCTTGCATTTTGTTATCTCGCACTTATTGTTTTTTAATACCGCTATACCTGCGCTGTCATATCCACGGTATTCAAGTGATTTAAGTCCTTTGATTAATACATTTTTTGCATTGTCATATCCAATGTAACCAATAATTCCACACATAGCTTTTCTCCATTTACAGTTATTCTATATTATTTAATATGATTAATTATTTTTATTATTCCCTTATCTCAAGCTTTTGTTCAGACGTTGCCGTCTGTTTTTGTGCTTTCGTCACGCACTAAGGGGTGCGAAAGAGCATCCGCCGAATTTTCGATAACTCTTTATCCTCGTTATCCCGCATTGCGGGCACATGGCGCTATAGAGAAAAGCTTTGCATAAAACGCATTATTATATTCAATTTTCAAGGTGCAAACGACCGATAATTCGGTCGTTACAGACTGTCGATAAAGTGGCTAAACCGTGCCGTGCTTAAATTATCATAAAGTAATTTTGTAGGACAAGGGCTTACTCTTGTCGAAACAAATCATAAATAACATTTATAGAAAATCGGCTTGAACATAGTGTTTTAGCCGATTTTGGCACTTTCCGTCTTTTGCTCGGGGGCAGTACCCACGTACAGCATCCACTCGCAAAATACGAAATTTATCTCACTTTCTCGAAGTCTCACAGCGTGTAGAAATTTGTAATTGAACTTTTTCTACACGCTGAAACGACCGATTAATTCAGCCGTTAAGCGAATAGTAACATATTGTGATTCTTTTTTCAAGATGTTTTTCTTTACTAAAATGTAAAAAATCTCCTCAGCCGTTTATAACTGAAGAGATTTTTATTAACTGTTTGGAGCTTATTTCAATTTAATATACATTTCCTTGATGTCTTTTTGCGTTAATGTTATAGGATTTCTTGTCATCAGCATCGACATACTCTTTTTTGTAAGCTCGTCAATCTGCTCGTCTGTTTCACATCCGATTTCACTTAGTGTGCATCTCATACCCATTCTTTTTTTCATCGCCGTTATTTCGTATGCCATTTCAAAAGCATCATTAAATCCGCAGTCCTTTGCAAGCGCAGTAATTCTTCCGTCGCCGTCTGCATGCTCTGCATTGAATTTCAAGAAATAATCAAGAGTGAATGCGCAAGCCTCGCCGTGAGGTAAACCGTAAATGTTAGTAAGAGGGAAGGAGCATGCGTGAGAACCGGTAGTTCTCGGATGGCTGAATGCAACGCCGGCAACTATTGATGCTTCTGCCATTTTTTCTCGTGCCTTTAAATCGCTTGGATTGTTATATGCTTTTTCAAGCCACTCAAAAACAAGCCTTGCGCTGTAAATTGAGCAAGCCGAACAGATAGGCTGATGAATTGTTGCCCAATAGCTTTCAATTGCATGTGCCAAAACGTCAAGACCTGTTGATGCCGTAACCTGCGGCGGAACAGTAAGTGTAAGCTCAGGGTCGATAATTGCAATTTTAGGATACATAGCCGGGTCGTTCATCGGGTTTTTAAGATTTTTTTCAACGTCTGTCAAAACGGAAATATTTGTAACCTCGCTTGCAGTTCCCGACGTAGTTGTAACCGCAATCATTGGAATTGCCTCATCTTTATTAATCGCTTTACCCTCGCTGTGATATGAGCGAATTTTGCCGTCACCTTTTGCAATGGCACAAGCTGCTTTGCAGCAATCCATCGGTGAGCCTCCGCCGAGAGCTATCGCAAAATCGGCATTAATTTCACGCATAATTTTAACGCAAGAATCAACATTGTCAGTAGTGGGATTTGCCCGAACGTCGCTGAAAATCTTTTTGATTTTTCCACCGCTCATTTTTACAAATTCATCGGCTACGCCGTTTTTTGTAAAACTCTTTCCGCAAACAAGCACGCCGTTTTTGCCGCCGAGAATGTCAATATATTTTTCAATTTCTTTCCTTTTTCCGTTGCCGAAAACAAGCTTTACCGGAAGCATAAATTCCCATTCCATATCGTTATCACCTTTCAGTATATAATTCGTCACGCTCCCACGTTAATGGGTTTGTGTCAATGTATTGTGCCTTTGTGTTGTAATCCTCATCATCACGAATAATATGGTCGTAAAATCCTTTTGCCAAACAGTCGTTCCTACTTCTTTTGAAACAGCACCTTTAAATTGCTTTATAACCGTTGCGATCTCATCATATACAATTTTTGAAAATATTTCTTTTCGTCTGTCGGAACAAATCGTTAAAAAATATGATGCATTTGACGAATAATCAAAATCTTTTAATCTGTTTTTCTTTCGTGATTTTTTGCTTTCATTTTCCATAACCAAATTATACAACTTTTTTCTTTGAACTTCAACAAAAACCCCGAAAGGCGCATAAATAAAGGATTGCAACCGCCGGTTGCGGTGCGAAATGTAAAGCGCAGTATATAGAATTTCACCTTTTTCGGTGATAAAATATAGCTGTAGTCGAGAGGAACTCGGCACAAAAAATATGACAATAACCAAATTATTATATAGGGAGAAAAAATATTATGGCAAAGCAAACATTAACAACTATTAAGGATGAACACTTCGGAATAGCAAGAAAAATTGTATCTAATATGACAACTGAAAGCTGGGAAACAATTCCTCACTGTGCGGCAACGTATGACGCAGAGGTTACTAAGTTTATGCAGGTGTTAAAAGAAATAAATTCAACAATTCCAAAGGAAGAAAAAATCACAGTCAACACTGCAATGTTGAGAGTTATTGTTGAGGCAATTAAGGCTTGCCCTGAAATTAATTCTCATATTTATTTTAACCGTAAGCTTGTTCGTGGCGAAGTTAAAACATTTAAAGAAATTAATATTTCAATGCCAACCGTTCTTCATAATGGGGAAATGATGACGCTCAATATTCACAATATGGAAAAGAAAACTATGTCTGAAATGCGTGACACGATTAAGGAAACAATCCGCCGTGCAAATAACACGGATTTGAACGAGGTAATGTATGAGGTTTCGCTCGACAACACATTGACAGGTCTTAAGCAGGGTAAAATTGCCCAAACCGTCTGCCGTCTTATCGGTTCAAAAACCGGCAAGCATAAGGTCAAAACTTTGAAGGGCGAGGCAAAGAAAAAGTATTATTCAATCCCTGAAACAGACAGGCTTACAAAGCATGATATCGAGCAAGGCACAATTACTGTTTCAAACCTCGGCTCAATTTGCCGTGATTGGAACGGTGCTTGCACACTTCTTGAAATTATCCCGCCGCAAACGTGCGCAATCGCAATCGGCTCAATTCAAAAAAAGCCGGTCGTTGACGAAAACGGAAATGTTGTTGCAGGTAACGTAATGCCTCTTACAATCGCATTTGACCACCGTGCCTTTGATCTCGGCGACGTAAAACCGTTTATGGAAAAACTAAATGAAATTTTCCTTAATCCCGAAGTTATTAAAGAATGGTTGTAATAAAATCAACATATAACTGAATGTAAAAAAGCCGAAGAAGAAAGACTAAGTAGTTTTCAGGGATTGACAATTAAATACTATTTGATTATAATAATATGATTTAGCAAAAGCTGAATGGGCGGCTTGGGATGAAAGGAGTATGTTATTATGTATGAGTATGTAGATGACAAACAATTTCTGAGCTGTATGCGTTCTTTTTGCGGAGATATAATGCAAGACCTTTGCCATACCTTAAAAGAAGAATATGACATAGGTTCTTCGTTTTATCTTGTGGGTAGCGGAGCAAGAAACCTAATACTTCAAAACTCTAATCAACCTATTGACTTGGATTATAACCTTGAAATCACAAGAATTGATGACTGGTATGATTGCAGAAATATCAAAGAATGTGTCAGAAAGGCTTTCAATATTGTTCTTAGAGAATATGAGTGGAACGACTGCCAAGATTCAACTTCGTCATTAACTACCAAGAAAGGCTATTTTTCAATTGGAAACAATACTGAATTTTCAATGGATGTTTGTATTGTTTGTGAAGATGTTGACGGGAACTATCATCGCCTTATTCACGATAAGCGACGTTTTCCAAACAGATATTTCTGGAATCAAGCCCCTAATTCAAGAAACATTAGAGAGAAAGCGAAGTATATCAAAGAAAAAGGAAAATGGGAATTAGTCAGAGAGCAATACAAGAAATATAAAAATAAGTATTTGACATCAAATGACTATAACCATTCTTCCTTTATCTGCTATATTGAAGCAGTAAACAATGTCTATAATTCAAGAAAGCACTGGAACTAAATAAAACCAATTTGATGTATCGTCACTGTAATCAGTGGCGATATTTTTTTACCTAAAAGGACAAAAAGAAAGTCGCCACAAGCGATATGAAGCTTGCGACGACGATGGCGCAGCGGGTGGGATTTGAACCCACGGGTGATTGCTCACACGATGGATTTCGAGTCCATGCCGTTATGACCTCTTCGGTACCGCTGCATATATAAATAGTAGATATATTCTATACTGTTTTTATTCTTTTGTCAATATTGCAAGTGATTTTATTTTATGATAAAATGTAATTAATAAACTAGCGTGTAGAAAAAGTCCAATTACAAATTTCTACACGCAGAAAGACTTCGAGAAAGTGAGATAAATTTCGTATTTTGCGAGTGGGAGCTGTACGTGGGTACTGCCCCCGAGCAAAAGACGGAAAGCGCCAAAGACGGCAAGGACTCGATGTCCTTGCCGTCTTTCCAATCCCTTTGAGTGCAACAAGTTGCACCCACCTCTCTTTACAAGGGAGGCAAAGAGGTTTATTTATATTATTCGGCGCGGTTTAGCCGCTTTATCGACAGTCTGAATACATACTATGGAGATAAGTTATGGTAGCAATTATTGATTACGGTGCGGGAAATCTGTCGAGCGTGAAAAAAGCGCTTGATTATCTCGGCGCTGAAAGTGAAATCACACAGGATAAGGAAAAAATATTATCGGCAAGTCACGTTATTTTGCCCGGTGTCGGCTCGTTTGGTGACGCTATGGAGTCGATGAGAGAAAGAGGCCTTGTTGATACCGTGAAGCAGGCGGCGAGAGAAAAGAATTTTCTCGGCATTTGTCTCGGCTTGCAGTTGCTTTTTGAAAGCAGCGAGGAAAGCCCCGGTGTTGAGGGCTTGGGAATTTTAAACGGTAAAATCAAAACCATTCCCAAGGATAACGGGCTTAAAGTTCCGCATATCGGGTGGAACAGTGTTTCGCTCAAGCAAAAGGACGGAATTTTTAAAAATATTGATGACGAAAGCTATTTTTATTTTGTTCATTCGTTTTATCTCGACGGTGCTGACGAGGACGTTGTTGCAGGGGTTACGCAGTACGGCGTGCCAATTGAGTGTGCGGTTCAAAAGGGCAGGCTTTGTGCGGTGCAGTTTCACCCTGAAAAAAGCAGTAAATCAGGCCTTGCGCTTTTAAAGAATTTCTTAAATACGGAGGTAGAATAATATGTACGCTAAAAGAATTATTCCTTGCCTCGATGTGAAAAACGGACGAGTTGTAAAGGGTGTTTCGTTTGTTGATTTAAGAGATGCGGGTGATCCGGTTGAATGTGCGGCGGCTTATGACAGGCAGGGTGCAGACGAGCTTGTTTTGCTTGATATCACCGCCACTCACGAGGGCAGGAGCACAATGCTTGATATTGTTGAGCGTGTTGCGAAAACTGTATTTATACCGTTCACCGTCGGCGGCGGAATAAAAACGGTTGATGATTTCAAGGTGCTTTTAAGAGCAGGTGCGGATAAAATTTCCGTAAACTCTGCGGCAGTTCGCAATCCCGATTTGATTAATGAGGCTTCGTATAAATTCGGCGCTCAGTGCGTTGTTTGCGCTATTGATGCAAAAAGCGACGGCAAAGGCGGCTGGGAGGTTTACCTAAACGGCGGCAGAATCCCGACGGGAATTGACGCTGTCAAATGGGCTAAGGAGGCTGAACAGAGAGGAGCCGGCGAAATTCTTTTGACCTCTATGGACAGGGACGGTCAAAAAACGGGCTATGATATCGAGCTTACACGCACAATCAGCGAAAATGCAGGTATTCCCGTTATCGCTTCGGGTGGAGCAGGCAAGGCGGAGCATTTTCTTGACGCATTCACAATCGGCAAAGCCGATGCGGTTTTGGCGGCAAGCCTTTTCCATTTTAACGAGCTTCCTATTCCCGAATTAAAAAAATATTTAAAGGAAAATGATATCAGCGTAAGAATATAAATTAAACATTATAGGTCATTATAGGTCGAGATTTATTTGTTTAAATCTCGGCTTTTTTTATAAAAATTAGTAATTTGCGATTTTTTGTTAAAAATACTTTTGAGGTGTTTTTTATGCGAAAAATAGGGAAAACGGTAATTTTTGACAAACCGCCTAAAATTATCGGTCACGCAGGTGTGGCAGGCAAAAAAGAGGGCGAGGGACCGCTTGCCAAGGATTTTGATATGATTTTTGAGGATACAACTATGGGTCAGCAGTCGTATGAGCTTGCGGAGTCGGCAATGCTTCACGATGCGATTATCAGAAGTCTGTCAAATGCGGGAGTTGCGCCAAGCTCGGTCGATTTTGTATTAAGCGGCGATTTGCTTAACCAATGTATGGGTTCGGCTTTTGCGCTTAAGGATTTGGAAATTCCGTCAATCGGTCTTTTTGGCGCTTGCTCAACCATGGCGCTTTCGCTTTCAACGGGCGCAATGCTTGTAAACGGCGGCGCTTCCTGCGTTGTTTGTGCAACATCAAGCCATTTCTGCTCAAGCGAAAGGCAGTTTCGTTTTCCGCTTGAATACGGAGGTCAACGTCCGCCGACGGCGCAATGGACTGTTACGGGAGCCGGCAGCAGCGTTTTGTCAAACGAGGGCAGGGGTACTGAAATTAAGGCAATTCAAATCGGAACTATTACCGACCTCGGCATAACGGATGCAAATAATATGGGTGCGGCAATGGCACCTGCGGCAGCAAGGACTATAAGCAGTTTTTTGAATGATACCGGAACTTCGCCGGAGGATTATAATGTGATTTTGACAGGTGATTTGGGATACACGGGCAGTCAGCTTCTCTATGAACTTCTTGAAAAGGAACACAATATTAAATTAAAAGGCTTTCATAAGGATTGCGGAACACTCATTTTTGATTTAAAAAAGCAGGATGTAAATTCCGGAGGCTCCGGCTGCGGCTGCAGCGCAAGCGTGCTTTGCTCTCATATTTTAAAGCAAATGGACAAGGGGATTTTGAAAAAGGTACTTTTTGTTGCTACGGGCGCACTTATGTCACCTACTTCAAGCAAGCAAGGCAATTCAATTCCGGGTATAGCCCATGCGGTTTTACTTGAGAGGTGAAAAAATGAAGCATTTTAATAATCTTCGCCTTTTAACAACGTTTAGAGAAATTTCAACCGTCCTTGAAATTATTGCAAAAGCCATGCGAATATTTACGTTTGTTTTGGTGATTTTGCAGGGCATTGCCTTAATTGCCGAGGCTAAAGGCAGAAAAATCAAAAAATTATAACAAATAAAATTAAGCGTTGGTAATTAGTTATACCAACGCTTTTTCTACGGCATATAACTTTATATTATTATAAGACAATATGTGAAATACGAGACATACTGTAACAAAAATATTGCTTTTTCGACAAGCTTTTCATTGACAATGAATATTACATAATATATGCGGTACTAAAAATGAAAAAAGTTTATTTTTCTCGTTTTCTTTTAATAAGTTTTTAAAGGTTCATGGGGAGTTAATTTGTGTCAATGTGGGATAAAGCATAAAGTTTTGCTTTTTATATATCGGCAGAGCTTATGCGTATGTTTTAAGACTTTAGATGCTTGAAATAGTTGCGGTCAATTCGCAACCGATGTCCCGTGTCAAAAGTCTTTTTTTATTGATTTTCGATTATTGTGGGGAGAGAGGATCTGTTTGTGGAGAAAATAAAGAAATTATTTAATATAAAATGGACGCTTGTTTTATATGATGCAATTTTGTATTTAGCTTCATTTATTTTGATGTTTGTCCTTAATAAAAGCATAAAAAATATGCAGATAATTGATGTTTTTATTAATTCCTGCGTCGGCTTTTTAATTGTATTTTTGTGCAGATTTTTCGGCAGAATATATAACCAAATTTGGCGCTACGGCGGAATACAATGCTACATAAGATTGCTTTGTACCGATATTCTCGGTATGGTTTTGTATTTGGGATTTGAGTGCGGCCTTTGCAATTTGCTTGGTTTCCAACGCTTTACCATTTCAAAAATCATCGCCATGATGTCGTTTAATACTCTTCTGGCTCTCGGAATGAGGATGTGTTATCGCTATTGCTTTAAATACGGTAATGAACTTAGCGCAAAGGGAAAACTTATGAGACTGCTTATCAGAATTTTTGCCTTCGGAATGAGTATAAGGAAGGATGGCGAGGCTCATAAAATTTATGTTGCAATTGTAGGTGCGGGAAATGTCGGTGTAAGCCTTGCGGAGGAGCTTCTTAACAATAAAAATACATCATATACTCCCGTATGCTTTTTTGATATAAATAAGGACAAAGCCGGCAGGGATATTTACGGGATACCTGTTTTTCAGGCGAAACTGAACAATACCTTTGATATACTTAAAGATTACGGCGTGAAAGAGATTATTTTTGCGCTTCCTCCTTCAACGGAAAATACAGCAGAACTTTACGATTATTATAAAAAATCGAATTGCAAGATTAAAATATATGATTATCCGTCGTTTAAAACTGCCGGTAAAAAGCGACAGCTTCGTGAATTTGAGATTGAGGATTTGCTTTTTAGAAAGCCGATTGAGATTTCAGATGAAAAGACTTTGGGTTATTATGCAAATAAGGTCGTCCTTATTACGGGCGGCGGTGGTTCAATAGGCAGTGAACTTTGCCGTCAGCTTGCAAAAATGAGCCCTAAGCAAATTATAATTTTAGATATTTATGAAAACGGTGTTTACGATGTTCAGCAAGAATTGAAGTTTAAATACGGCAACAAGCTTGATTTAGAGGTAGAAATTGCTTCAATTACGGATAAAGACGCAATGAGCGTTGTGTTTGAAAAATATCATCCCGATATCGTGATTAATGCAGCTGCGCACAAGCATGTTCCGCTTATGGAGCATAACTGCGTCGAGGCAATTAAGAATAATGTTTTCGGAACTGAAAATGTACTTGAGCTTTGCGAAGAATACGGTGTAGACAGATTTATGATGGTTTCTACCGATAAGGCAGTTAATCCTACTAATGTTATGGGTGCAACAAAGCGTATGTGCGAAATGATTGCGCAATCTTATGCCACAAGGGGCAAGGTTAAGTGCTCTTGCACAAGATTTGGTAATGTTCTCGGCTCGGCAGGCTCAGTAATACCGCTGTTTAAAAGGCAAATTGCGGCAGGCGGCCCTGTAACGCTTACGGATAAGAGAATTATTCGTTATTTTATGACTATTCCGGAGGCTTCGCAGCTTGTGCTTCAATCGGGTGCAATAGCTAAAAACGGTGAAATTTTTGTGCTTGATATGGGTCAGCCGATTAAGATTTATGACCTTGCAAAGAATATGATTAATCTTTCTGCCGCACAAAATATTGAAATTATTGAAACAGGTCTTCGTCCGGGCGAAAAGCTTTACGAGGAACTGCTTGTAAGAACTGACGAGTTGGATACTACGGAAAATGATTTGATTTTTATTGAAAAGGAAAAGCCGATTTCTTACGACGAGGTCGAGCAAAAGCTCTCTGTTCTTAAAAATGCGGTCAATTCTAAGAATAACGACTTGGCAAGAGAAGCGCTTCGCTCTGTTATTCCTACATTTAAAAGTCCGGAAGAGGTTAATAAAAAAGCAGAAGAATCAATGGAAATGAATATTGTTAAAACAATTTAGTTTTTAAACCTCGCAAATTCAATTATAACAGTTTAACAGCATAAAAAAACAGCACTCCAAGGGGTGCTGTTTTTTATTTCATATTTGATTATTTTACAAAATCTTGAGCAACTTGAGCAATATGCTCTGCCGAAAGACCAAACTGCTTAAGAAGTTCAACAGCAGGACCGCTGTGTCCGAATTCGTCGTTAATGCCGATACGTTTAACGGGAGTAGGGCAATTTTCGCTAAGGCAAGCGCAAACCGCCTCGCCAAGACCGCCGATAATGTTATGCTCCTCAACGGTGATAACTCTGCCGGTTTTCTTAGCCGATTTTATAACAAGTTCCTCGTCAAGCGGCTTGATTGTTGCAATATTGATAATTTCTGCGCTGATACCCTTAGCCTCAAGAGCCTTGCCTGCTTCAATCGCCTCGTTTACCATAAGGCCGTTTGCGATAATTGAAACGTCTGAGCCTTCCTTAATAACTTCGCCCTTGCCGATTTCAAATTTATAATCCTCACTGTGGAAAACAGGAACAGCAAGTCTGCCGAATCTGAGGTAAACAGGACCTTCATACTTATATGCTGCCTTTACAGCCTGCCTTGCCTCGATATCGTCAGCCGGGCAAATAACAACCATACCCGGAATTGAACGCATAAGCGCAAAGTCCTCGCAACACTGGTGTGAAGCGCCGTCCTCACCAACTGAAATACCTGCATGTGTTGCGCCGATTTTAACATTAAGATGTGGATAAGCGATTGTATTTCTAACCTGCTCAAATGCTCTGCCTGCGGCAAACATTGCAAAGCTTGAAGCGAACGGAACAAGCCCCATTGTGCTGAGTCCTGCGGCAACGCACATCATATTTGACTCTGCAATACCGCAGTTAAAATGACGGTTTGGATATGCTTTTTTGAAAATTCCTGTTTTTGTTGCTGCTGAGAGGTCAGCGTCCAATACTACAAGCTTGTCGGCACCTTCGCTTGCCAATTCCTTAAGCGCATTACCGTAGCTTTCACGTGTAGCTATTTTCTTAATTTCTGCCATAATTACGCCTCCTCAATTTCTGCAAGCTTTGCTTTAAGCTCGTTCATTGCAATTTCATATTCCTCATCGTTAGGTGCTTTGCCGTGCCAACCAACCTGATTTTCCATATATGACACGCCTAAGCCCTTAACTGTTTTCATAATAATACCGAAAGGCTTACCTGAGCCGATATTTTCGTGGAAAGCATTAAATGCCTTTTCAAGCTCGTCAAAATCGTTGCCGTTAATTTTGATGACGTTAAGACCGAAAGCTTCCATTTTCTTATCAATAGGCTCAGCGTTCATAACGTCCTCACACTTGCCGTCAATCTGAAGACCGTTTACGTCAACGATAACGCAAAGATTGTCAAGCTTATATTGGCTTGCAAACATCATAGCTTCCCAAACCTGACCTTCTTCTATCTCGCCGTCACCCAAAAGAGTGTAAACGTTGATATCCTTATCCAAATATTTAGCTCCCTTTGCCATACCTGCGGCAGCGCTGATGCCCTGACCGAGAGAACCTGTTGACATATCAATTCCGGGAACGGTGTTCATATTAGGATGGCCCTGAAGGTATGAGTCAATATGACGAAGTGTTTTTAAATCCTCAAACGGGAAAAATCCTTTAAGTGCAAGCGCACTGTAAAGACCGGGTGCGCAGTGACCTTTTGAAAGAACAAATCTGTCACGGTTTTCTGCTTTAGGATTTTTAGGGTCAATGTTTTTCATCTCGGCAAAATATAAATATGCAAATAAATCAGCCGAGGAAAGACTTCCTCCCGGATGACCTGCTTTAGCCGAATGTGTGCCTTCGATAATGCCCATTCTTATTTTTGTGGCATTTAAAGAAAGCATTTTTTTAGTTTCTTTATTCATAACTTATAGCCTTTCTGCTTACAATGTAAGCTTTAAGTATAATATATAATATAAACCTCGCAAGGAGGGATTATATTAGAAATTAAATTATTTGTCCTGCTTGGTATAAAACGTATCAAGCACTAACTGCATAAGCTTATCCTTATCGGGATAAAACTCCGCATAAACAAAATCGGCATAATCTTTTTTCGTGCTTTCCTGCATATCGCCCTCAAGAGTTACGGTGTCGAAATTTGTAATACCCTTTGAAAGCATAAGAGATGCAAGATATGTTACATTGGAAAGCGAAAGATTAGTTGTGCTGTATTTGCTTGCGGTGTCATAAAGCCTTGTAACAACACTGAAATCTTGGGTAACGGCAGGAATAACCTGAGATGCAAAAGCCTTAACATATTGAACCTGCCTTGCGGTTCTGTTAAGAGAGGCATTTACAGTGTCCATATCTCTCTGCCTTACATATTTTTCAGTCATATCGCCCGTAAGCTTGATTTTGTCGCCTTTCTTAATTCCAATGTCTTTAAAATCATAAAGCGAATCAACGGTTACACCGCCGATTGAATCATTAATCGGAGCAATTCCGTTAAGGTCAAGCGCAAAATATTTGGTGATAGGCACATCATAAAGAATACGGCTGATTGAATTTGCGGTGTTCTCTGCTGATTTTGCCTTGCCGTCGCCGTAAGCGTAACTTAAGCAAAGCTGCATTTTTTCACTTCTGAGGAAAATTCCGCTTTCACTGTAAAGGTCAACGTCAACCATAGTGTCACGTGGAATGGCAATTGCCTTTGCTTTGCCTGTTTTTGTATTGATTGTAAGCAAAATATCAGCGTCGCTCTGCCCGCCTGTGCCTACGCTTCCGTTGTCAAGACCTAAATCACGCTTGTCAACACCCATAAATGCAATTGCGATAACGTCGCTGTTATAAACATATTTATTGCCGTTATATTCAATTGTTTCCTGATAATTTGTTTGGTCAGGAACGTTTTTAAGCTCATTCTTACCTCTTGATTCAAGAAAAGCAAATGTGCCGACGAATGCAAGGATTACCGCTAAAATTATTGCAAGTGCCGAAATTCCGATTTTTGCCGGAATACTCATTTTTTTCTTGTGATGATGGTGGTGTGAGGAATGATGACTTGAAGAATGTGAATGATGCGAGCCGTCGGTGTGATGGTGTGATGAGTGATGATGTTTGCCTGAATGATGATGTTCGCCTGATGAGCTGTGCGCCGAACGATGAATTTCACTTTCGCTTTTCGGAGTAATTTCAAAATCCGACTTTTGCGCCGTGTTCTCTTTTTTCTCCGTTGCCGGTACGCTTTCGCCAAACGAAAAATCAATATTTTCTCCTTCGTCACTCGAATTTAACGTTTCTTCTATTTCATTTTTTATTTCCTCGCCGATTTGCTCCTTTTTAGGCAAAACGCTTTCACTTGCTTTGCTTTCCGAAGCCAAAATATCATCAAGAATATTGTCTAAATTAGGGTCAATTGGTTTTTTCATCTTTTACTAATTCTCCGCAAACTAAATATCTACTGCTTTTTTGGTTTGTAATACATGTTGAAAGAACAACGATTTTGCTGTTAATTCCCAGCGGTTTATCAAGCTGTGTTCTCACATTTTTAAGGCTTGACGACGGGTTTTGAATTGTATCCTGCCACTGCTTGATTGATTCTTCCTTGTTAAAGTCAAAGCTGTTAAGTATATGACGGTTGTCATATTTAAAGGCTGAAATAATTTGATATGTAAGCCTTCTTTCAGGGGTATAAATGTAAAAATATGGGTGAGAATTAAAGAAATCCTCTTTTTCAAAATAATGAAGTGTTGTAAAAAAAGTGTCCGAATATCCGTTATGCCCGTAAATCACGGTCACAAAATCGTTGAAATCCTTGCTGTTGGCAGCCTCGGTATAAACCGCACCGCTTGCCGACCACGATTTGTCCTCCGCCTTATGCCTCAAATAAAAAGCGTCGTCTGTCTTGCTTTGCACAATGGGATAATCAACCTTTGTGCCGTCTATTTTTATATAAGCATAAATTTCGCTGTTCTTCTTTTTAAGAGATTTGAAATCTATCGGGTTTTTAACTTTGCTTTCAACGCTTTGAGATGCAGTTGTGTTTACAGTGCCGCTTTGCGATGGCGTTTCGTTTCTCTTTTGCAGATATGAGCCGCCGAAATAAACACCGACAAAAATCAGCACGAAAACAACTAAAAATATTACAATCAGCTTGATATTCTTTTTTTTCTTGTTATTAAGTTCGTTTTCTTTTGCATTTTCATTATCGTTCATTTTAATCACCGAGTAATCTCATTTTAAAACAAGTATAGTATATCATAAATTAAATAAAAATAATATAGTAATAATGTAAATTTATATTATTTTTATTACAACAAAATAAAAAACCTGCTTGCAAAAGCAAACAGGTTTTTTATATGAATACTAATTAGTCATTTTCTTTCTTCTTTGTAGCTGCTAAAACTGCAATACCTGCGCCTGCTGCTGCAATTGCACCTGCCATAACAGCACTTGATGCACCTGTTGCAGGAGATTTTGAAGAAGAATTCTTCTTAGGCTCTGTAGCCTTTGTTGTGTCTTTTTCAGTTGCCTCTGTAGTATTATCTGCAAATTCAACAACTGCGTTTACAACAACTGAACCGTTGTTCCAAGAAGTAATAGCCTTCTGAGAAATGAATGTGATAGTCTGTGAACCGTCAGCATTCAAAACCTTTGTATAATCTGCGCCTTCAGCAAGACCGAGTGCTGAAAGGTTATCTGTCCAGCTCTTGAAAGTGCCTTCACCGTTATAAGTGAAAGTAACTGACTTCTTAGTCTGAGCGTTTACGCTGTAAGTAACGCCCTGTCTTGCTTCACCGTTTACTGTAGTTTGAGCTTTGCCCTCTTCAAGAGTAGCTGCTGTAGGGCTGCTTACGTTAGCTGCCATAGCTGGAACGGTTACTGCAAACATAGATACAGCCATCATAGCTGCAATAACTAATGAAATGATTTTTTTCATAATTAATACACCTCAATCTAAATAATACAATTGTATCGGGATTTTAGACAATTATAACATTATCTTACCCAAAAGTAAAGCGTTTTTTAAAATTTATTGTATAAAATTATATATACACAAGGTATTGCGATACATGCTTTTTGCTTAGGATATATGTTGTATTTACATTAACCCTTTAAAAATAAAATTCATTGTGTTATACTGTTTATATTAACAAAGTCGAGGAAAATTTTATGCACGATAAATACAAAATCAGTATCAGAAAAAATTATGACTTATTGCTTGCACCGTTCATAACGGCGGCAATACTTCTTGCCTGTTTTATAATTGGAAAAATATATCCTTTCGGAAGCAATAATGTTGAATACTATGATATGGCGCAGGGGATTATACCTAATTTTTATCATATTTGGGATGCATTGCACACTAAGGATACGGCGCTTTGCTTTAATTGGTATTCGGGCTTAGGTGTTAACGATACGGCAAACGCTTCGCTGTCTGTATTTTGGATTGCGCTTCTTGTTTTGCCAAGGCGCTTTGTGGGAAAAGCGATGGGTCTTTATGTCATAATGACTTTTTCGCTTTCGGCTTTCACCTCTGCGATTTTTTTAAAAAAAGCAACTAAAGCCAAACCGTTTATGACAACTCTTTTGTCAATTTGCTATGCCTTTTGCGGCTTTTCCATTATGTATTACACGAATGCATGGCAGGATACCGTTTTGCTTTTTCCTCTTTATATGCTCGCATGGTATGCGCTTATGAAAAAAGGCAAAATTTTGCCTTATGTATTAATGACGGTGCTTAATGTGCTTTGCGGATACTATGTTTTTATTTTGCTTGTTTTTTACGTTTTCTTTATGAGCTTTTTGTATATTAAAACAATAGACAATAAAGAAAACAGAAAAAGACGTGCCTTTGAACTCGGACTTTCAACCGCTTTGGGCTTTGGGTTATCCGGTGTTGTTCTTTTGCCTAAGCTTTCGCAAACTCTTTCAAGCGAAAGATATTTGAGCGAAACGGGTTTTGATTTTTCACAAATCGTAAAACAGTATCTTGAAATCGTAAAAACTTATGTTTGCAAGAGTGACGATAAATGGGCAATGCTGTTTTGCGTTTCTTTACCGCTTGCCATAATGATTTTGGGTATAATTAAAAACAGAAAAAACAAGAAAATCAATATCTTTTTTGTGCTTAATATTTTGCTTCTTGCCGTGCTTATCGTTTGTGAGGGTGCCAATGCGTTAATGCATTTCGGCGATTATAAATATTTTCCTATGAGAATGGGTTATGCGCTTGCATTTTCGTTTGTTTGGGCAGCAGGATATTATTCAAAATATTTAAAATTAAATAAGCTGAATTTTAACGAAAAAACAGGGAAAAACGCTTTACTTGTTTTATTCAATTTTGTTTTGTTTGTTTGCCTTACGGTATTAACGTATTTTGTGCTTAAAAAGCTTGACGGCGCTTATGAATTTAAGTATTCCGTGCTTTATGCAATGCCTGTTTTGATATTAATTTATCTTGTTATTTTTTGCAGTAAAAACAAGGTGGTTGATTACAAAACGGCGCTTTCGCTTGTGCTTGCCGAAACGCTTGCTTTGAGTGTAATTTTTATTCCTTATTGGCAGACGGATATGCTTGAAAAAGAGCATAATCCTCAGTATATTTCAACGTCGCAATCGCTTGTCAAAAAGCTTGATATCGAAACTTCAAAAACAGACAGAATTAAAACCGTAGGCACTACTTTAAACTGCAATTACGGCACAATTATGCAAAGAGCAACGCTTGCCGATTGGACTCATCTTATTCCGTCAGATATTCAAAGCTCGCTTATTTCACTTGGCTACAGCAGTGAATACACACGCCTTCATGACAGCGGAGGAACTGCTTTTACTGATGCGATTTTGGGCATTAAAAATGTTCTTTCAGTTAAAAGCGAAAGCCCGGAGCTTTACGATAAAATTTCCAAGAAAAAAGGGTATAATTACTATAAGTGCAAATATACCTTGCCTTATGCAATGGCTGTTGATAAGAGCATTTTGGATATTAAGGTTGAAAATGCAAATTGGATGGAACTTAACAATCAGCTTTATAAATCCCTTACCTCGACTGATGAAAATATAGTTGAAAACGGAAATCTTGCACTTAAATCAAAGACGGATGAAACGGAAATTTATACCTTTAAATCAAAAAAGGGCAATATTTCCTATTTTAAGCTTGACGGTGCGGGCGGAGTAAGGATTTACGTTGACGGTAAGGCTTTAAGAATACCGTCGATTGACAGGGAAAAAGCAAAAAAATATCCCGGCAGATTTAACAGAAATCTTATTTGCCTCGGCGATTTGGGGGATAAAGAGGTCGAAATAAGGCTTGAGCTTAAAGAGGGCAAGTATCAAGACCAAAAGAATTTCAGGAAAAACAATCTCGGCGACGATGATATAAGAAATAAAAATTTCGGCGTTGAAATTGGTCTTATGAGCCTTGAAAAGCTTCAAAAGGTTTGCGATATGTATAACAATTTTGGCGACGTTTCGGCTCATAATTATTCGCTTGATATTAAGAATGTAAAGGCTGAAAACAAAGATAAAGTATTGCTGATTCCTTTGCAATATAACGGCTGCTGGAGTGCCGACGTAAACGGTAAAAATGCCGAAGTCAGAAGTGTTATGTCGCTTTTGACTGCGGTTGAATTAAACGGCGAAAGCAATAATATTTCAATGAAATTTATTCCGACAGGCTTTAAAACAGGCGTGATAATAAGTGTTGTAAGCGCCGTGCTTTTTGCTGTTGTTTTGATTCTTAGAAGAAAAGAAAGGCTTGCTCCAAAGGCACTTTGCTCGTTTGTTTATGTGCTTTATTCATTGGCGTTTTGCATTGCAGGCATTGCGGTTTACATTATTCCTTTTGCTTTTTTGATTTATCACAAGCTTTTTTAAATGATTTGTAAAAGCGCCGAATATGCTCGATTTTTGCAGAACGAAAAATATTTTTGTTGCAAAGAGTATGTCTATATGTTAAACTGTAAATGGTTTATTATAATAATATGTCAGAATATATATTTTTTATTCGGCATAAACATAACGGAGGTTAAAAATGAAAGTAGTAATTCTTGCAGGCGGATACGGTACCCGCATCAGCGAAGAAAGCCAAAACAAGCCGAAGCCTATGATTGAGCTCGGTGGCTATCCTATCCTTTGGCATATTATGAAAACTTATTCCCATTACGGATATAACGAATTTGTAATTTGCGCAGGCTATAAGCAATATGCAATTAAAGAATATTTTGCTAACTATTTTCTTCATTGCTCAGATGTTACATTTGATTTTACCGCATCTAATAAAATGACTGTTCACAGCGAGCATGCAGAGCCTTGGAAGGTTACTGTTGTCGATACCGGCCTTGATACAATGACAGGCGGCAGAGTAAAGCGTATTCAGCCTTATATCGGCGATGAGCCTTTTATGCTTACTTACGGCGACGGCGTTGCAGACGTTGATATTAACAAGCTTGTTGAATTTCATAAGGAACACGGCCATATTGCAACTATGACTGCTGTTTCGGTAGGTCAGCGTTTTGGCTGCCTCGGTATTGAGGACGACCTTACCATTTCTTCGTTCAGAGAAAAGAGCGATATGGACGGCAGCCGCATCAATGCGGGCTTTATGGTGCTTGAACCTAAGATTTTCGATTTTATCGAGGGCGATTCAACAGTATTTGAAAAGGCTCCTCTTGAAACAGTTGCTTCTATGGGCGAGCTTGACGCATATATTCATAACGGTTTTTGGAAGCCTATGGATACCCTGAGAGAGAAGATGCAGCTTGAAGAAATGTGGGCAAACGGCACTGCTCCGTGGAAGGTTTGGTAAAAAATATGGATTTATCGTTTTATAAAGGAAAAAAAGTGCTTGTAACAGGTCATACGGGCTTTAAAGGCTCTTGGCTTTGCAAAATTCTTGTAAATGCCGGCGCAAATGTAGTAGGTTATTCAATTGACCCGCCTACAAATCCGAGTCTTTTTGAACTTTCGGGTATTAAAAATGAAATGACGTCATATATTGCGGACATTCGTGACCTTGATAAGCTTAAAGAAGTTTTTGAAAAGGAGCAGCCGGAACTTGTGTTCCACCTTGCCGCTCAGCCGATTGTTCGTGACAGTTATAAAATGCCTGTTTACACTTATGAAACCAACGTAATGGGCACTGTAAATATTTGCGAGTGTGTAAGGCTTTTTGATTGCGTTAAGTCTTTTCTTAATATCACGACGGACAAGGTTTATGAAAATCAGGAAACTAACGTCGCTTTTACAGAGGATATGCCGCTTGACGGATATGACCCTTATTCAAACAGTAAATCTTGCTCTGAGCTTGTTACTCACAGCTATAAAAAGTCATTTTTTACCGACGGTCGTGTTGCTGTTTCTACTTCAAGGGCAGGTAATGTTATCGGCGGCGGTGACTTTGCAAATGACAGAATTATTCCCGACTGTGTAAGGGCGGTTGAAAAAGGCGATACTATTATTGTTCGTAATCCTAATTCGACAAGGCCTTATCAGCACGTGCTTGAGCCGCTTAAAATTTATCTTATGATAGTTGAGGCTCAATATAAAAATCACGAGCTTGAGGGATATTATAATGTAGGTCCTAATGATTGCGATTGCAGAACTACGGGTGAGCTTGTTACTCTTTTCTGCAAGCTTTGGGGCGACGGTGCAAGCTGGAAGGATGTAAGCGAGGCTAATGCGCCTCACGAGGCTAACTTTTTAAGGCTTGATACAACTAAGGTTAAAACAGTTTTCGGCTGGCAGCCACGCTGGAGCGTTGAAGAGGCAGTTGAAAAGATTGTTGAATGGACCAAAGTATATTTTGACGGCGGAGATATTTCCGCTATTATGGATAAACAAATTAATGAATTTTTTGAATTGGAGGACTGACTGAATGTTAGAAAATAAGACAGAGGAACAGGCAAAAGAAGAAATACTTGCGATGGTTGCGGAATACTGCGACAAATTTAAGGCAAAACCGCCATATAAAGAGGGCGACAGAATCCCTTATGCAAGCCGTGTATTTGATAATAAAGAAATGACAAATCTTGTTGACTCGGCTCTTGAGTTTTGGCTTACAGCCGGCAGATATTGCGATAAGTTTGAAAAGGACTTCGGCAAATATCTCGGCGTTAAATATGTTTCACTTGTAAACTCAGGCTCATCTGCAAACCTTCTTGCTTTTGCAACGCTTACTTCGCCGCTTCTCGGTGACAGAAGAGTAAACAGAGGCGATGAGGTTATTACTGTAGCAGCAGGATTCCCTACAACTGTAGCTCCTATTATTCAGTACGGCGCAGTTCCTGTATTTGTTGATTTAACAATTCCGCAGTATAATATCGACGCTTCACAGCTTGAAGCAGCACTCAGCGATAAAACCAAGGCAGTTATGATTGCTCATACACTCGGCAATCCTTTTGACCTTCAGGCTGTTAAGGATTTTTGTACTAAGCATAACCTTTGGCTTATTGAGGATAACTGCGATGCACTCGGCAGTAAATATGTAATTGACGGCGAGGAAAAATTCACCGGTACAATCGGCGATATCGGCACATCAAGTTTCTATCCTCCGCACCATATGACAATGGGTGAGGGCGGTGCTGTTTATACTAACGACCCGCTTCTTAACAAGATTGCACGCTCAATGCGTGATTGGGGACGTGATTGCGTTTGCCCGTCAGGTATGGACAACCTTTGCGGTCACCGTTTTGATAAGCAATACGGTGAGCTTCCTCTCGGCTATGACCATAAGTATGTATATTCACACTTTGGATTTAACCTTAAGGCAACTGAAATGCAGGCGGCAGTAGGCTGCGCTCAGCTTGAAAAATTCCCTTCATTTGTTGAAAGAAGACGCCATAATTTTGACAGACTTCATAAGGCTCTTGAAGCTGTTTCAGACAAGCTTATTCTTCCTGTTCCTGCCCAAAACAGCACTCCTTCTTGGTTCGGTTTCCTTATCACTTGTAAAGAGGGCACCTCTAAAAATACAGTAGTTCAGTATTGCGAGGACCATGGCGTTCAAACAAGAATGCTTTTCGCCGGCAATATTACAAAGCAGCCTGTATTTGACGAAATGAGAAAGTCGGGTAAGGGTTACAGAGTAATCGGCGACCTTTCGGTTACAGACAGCATTATGAACAACACCTTCTGGATTGGTGTATATCCGGGAATGACTGACGAAATGATTGATTATATGGCTAAAACAATTATTGAGGCAGTAAATCTTTAATTTAAATGTTTTTAAGCAAGGCTTTGCCCTCTTTATTTTTAAAATTTTGAGGGTAAGGCTTGCTTTTGTGAATGGAGATTTTATTTAATTTCTTATCGCCATAATAAATAATGACATAAGGGAGAATTTATGTAATGAAAATTAAAGTTGCAAATTATATTTCACAGTTTCTTGTTGACCACGGCGTAACCGATGCTTTTTCGGTTGTCGGCGGCGGTGCAATGCATTTGAATGATGCTTTCGGCCATCAGGAAGGCTTGCACACCACATATAATCATCACGAGCAGGCTTGCGCAATTGCCGCAGAGGCTTATGCAAGGCTTGAAAATAAAATTGCGCTTGTTTGCGTAACATCGGGTCCCGGCGGAATTAACGCTCTTACCGGTGTTTGCGGCGGTTGGCTTGATTCAATTCCTATGTTTATAGTTTCGGGTCAGGTAAAATATACAACTACTTCCCGCTATGCTAAAACTTTAAATCCTGAAATTAACCTGCGTTCGCTCGGCGACCAGGAGTATGATATAGTTAAATCTGTTGAGCCTATGACTAAGTATGCGGTTATGATTGAAGACCCTATGGATATCCGCTATGCTTGCGAAAAGGCTTGGCACCTTGCAACAACAGGCAGACCGGGCCCTGTTTGGCTTGATGTTCCTGTTGATATTCAGGGTACTGTTATTGAAACAGATGACCTTGTTAAAACTTACAATGCGTCAGAGGATGACGCTCTTCTTCCGCCTCACGTGGCTGACAGCGAGGTTGAGTATGTTCTTGACGAGATAAGAAAAGCCGAAAGACCGGTTATTTATGCCGGCGGCGGTATTCGTCTTTCAGGCGGATATAACGAATTTAAAAAAGCAATCAGAAAGCTCAATGTTCCGGTTGTAACATATTGGAACAGTGTTGACCTTATTGAAAATGACGACGAGCTTTATGTCGGCAGGGGTGGCAATATGGGCGACCGTCCCGGCAACTTTGCTGTGCAAAATTCAGATCTTGTTATCGCTATCGGTACAAGAATTTCTATTCGTCAGGTCGGCTACGGCTATGATACCTGGGCAAGAGAAGCTAAGGTTATTATGGTTGATATTGATAAATCGGAAATGATGAAGCATACTCTCCACGTTGATAAGGCTGTTTGGGCAGACGCTAAAGATTTTCTTGAAAAAGTCAATGAAATTGCTGAAGATAAAGTATTTACTAATCAAAAATGGCTTGATATTTGCCAAAATTGGAAGCATAAATATCCTGTAACTCTTGACAGGCATTGGAATAACGGCGGTGAATTTGCAAATGTATTTGCATTTATTAAGTATTTGAGTGACCAACTTCCTGAGGAAAGTTATACCGCAGTATCAAACGGCGCTTGTTGCGTGGTAGGCCACCAAAACTATACTATGAAAAGCGGCACAAGATTTATTATTAACAGTGCAATTGCAAGTATGGGATATGGCTTGCCTGCCGCTATCGGTCTTTGTGTTGCCGACGGAAGAAAAGATACAATATGCCTTGAGGGCGACGGCTCTATTATGATGAATCTTCAAGAGCTTCAGACTGTTGTTACAAACAATCTTCCTATTAAGCTTTTCCTTATTAATAATCAGGGCTATCATTCAATCAGGCTTACTCAAAATAACATTTTTTCAGAGCATACTAAAGTCGGTATCGGTCCTGAATCGCACGACCTTTCATTCCCTGAATTTTCAAAGATTGCCGAGGCTTTCGGCTTCCCTTATTACAGCGCTCATAATAATGACGATATGAAAAAAGTTGTTGATGAAGTGCTTGCAAAACCGGGATTTGCATTTTGCGAAATATTTACGGATACAGTTCAAGTTTGGGAGCCTAAGAGCAGCGCAAGAAGGCTTGATGACGGAACGATTGTAAGCCCTCCGCTTGAGGACCTTGCACCGTTCTTACCACGTGATGAACTCAGGGAAAATCTTTATATTAAGCCTCTTGATGATGAATAAAAAACGGTAGGGAATTTTTATGTTAATTAAAATTGCGGCGTGGTGCTGGCATATAATCAGAGTGATTATGGATTGGTGCCGCAGAGTATTTACTAAAATTACAAAGGTTGAAATTAAGGATGACGTTTGGAACGGTTTTGTTCAGTTCGTTAAATTCGGGCTTGTCGGCCTTTCAAATACCGTCATTTCGTATGCAACCTATTATGTTCTTGTCCCTTTCCACGTTAATAAATATGTGGCAAGTGTAATCGGTTTTATTTTGAGCGTGGCTAATGCGTTTTATTGGAACAACAGCTACGTTTTCAAAAAGGAGGACCAGGAGCAGCGCTCGCCTTTGCAGGCTTTTATCAAGCTTTTCCTCTCATATGCGGGAACGGGCTTGGTGCTTCATAATATTCTCCTTTGGTTCTTTACTTCGATTTGCCATATAAGCGATTATGTCGCTCCGATTCTTAATCTTTTGATTACAATTCCGCTTAACTTCGTGCTTAATAAATTTTGGGCATTCAGAGCTAAGAAAAAAGAAGAAAAGGATATGTAAATATGGAAAGCAAAATCAGAAAAACACTGGTTAATGTATATTCCCTCGTATTGTCAATTTTTGTGTGTTTTATTGTTGGTGTCGCTTTGTCAAAAATATCTGACAAGGTTGATATGCAAGCACTTGAGAATTTAATGCTCAGTGGTGCTTTTAAGCAATGCTGCCCGGAAAGAGCGGAAACACTGCAATATATGATTTTAACGGTTTTGTTTCCTGTACTTTATATGGTATTTATTCCGTTAATAAAAAAACGTTCTGACAACAGTTTGTTTTTTAGTCAAAAAATGCTTAATCTTATAAATTTCGCAATATTTTTGACGTTTGCGTTTTTGGTTTTGATAATTCTGTTGTATTCAGATACATCCTATTCGTCAATATCATTAAATCTTTTTTGCGGCAATTTGGCAATTGCAATGATTATATCATTAGTTGTATCAGTTGTTTTTATATTAATTGGCAGTAGAAATAAGAAAAATGTAGGATGCTTATATTTTTTGCTTGCCTTGGCGTTTATTGCTTATGTTTTTGCAAAGTTGATTTCAAAAAATTACGCTTCATCAAACCGTGACTATTTGGTTCATCATTACTATGCTTGGTGGTATCCTATTTATAACGTTTTTAGTTCAAAAACAATCGGCGTCGATTTTAACAGTATTTATGGATTTTATCCTTATATCGCCGTTGCTTTTTTAAAAATCATCGGTGGCGTAACACAGGCGAATATGTCTTTAATGATTGCAATTGCCTTGTGTGTTATGAGTTTTGAAATTTTTTCTTTTTCCTATGTGTTTATTCAAAACAAAACCATTGCTTTTTTGATGTCACTTTCTGCCTGTACGTTGGGACCGCTAAATCTGCTTTATTGCGGCAATTATTATTTTCAATATTTCCCGCTTCGCTCTTTTTTCCCGATATCTCTATTGTTTTTAATTTCTATTCATTACGCTACAAAAAGCAGAAAAGCAAAACATATAATAGCTGCAGTTGCGTGGGCTTCAATTGCTCTTGCCTTGTTTTGTAATTTTGAAAGCGGAATAATATGTATTATCGTTTTTGCAGGATATGTTATTTTGCAAAAAGCGTATTTGTATACGTTCGGCGACCCGAAAATATGGAAAACAATTTTTGCGCAAATTTTTTGTGCAATTATTTCGATTTTAATTTTTATTTGTACGGTACAATTAATTACTTATTTGAGAAGTGGTCAAGCACTTGGCATTAATGAATTGTTTTTTGGAATATTGGCATTTGAGGGCACAGGGTTCTATATGTTGCCTATTTCATTTGGATTGTGGATTGTTTATATTATCGTGCTTGTTTATGCTCTGTATTCCGCCTTGCCAAAATTGAAAAGTGAAAGAGTGGGCGAAAAACAAATTGCCGATACACGTATTTCGACCGCACTGTTTGTGCTTGCAATTTATGGATTTTGCGCTTTTTCGTATTTTGTAGGGCGCAGTTATTCAACTAATATTTACACGCTTTTGTTTATTACGTGTTTGATATGTGCTGTTGCGGCAGATGATTTTTTAGCCAGAAACCGAACCTTATTTACTCAAAAAAAAGAAAAGCGTAATGATAGATTTATGTTGTATATTAAATTGCTTTGCTGTTTTTTAGTTATTTCTTTTTGCGTAGCAAATCCTGTAATGGTAATCGGTGATAATGTTTTAAGCGGTTCAAATTCTTCGTTTGATTTAAAATGGGTTGGAAACAGCGACAATGAGAATCATAATGACATAGATGAAGTTGCATATAACATCAATGATTGGGCAACAAATGAAAATAATGGAGAAAATCCTCGTCTCTTTATTTATTGGGCCGCTTTTGTTAATGAAATCAATCATGAAAAAACTAATTATTCAGCGTGCGAGCAAATAGATTGGTTTTATAAATCAAATGCTCATTCCTATATAGATTCAATGAACAGTGATACATCAAGTGCTTTCGTTATAGATAATAAAGCCGTGGATATTTTGACTGAAAATATGAATTCTGATTATCAAAATGCGTTGAAAAAATATACATTGGTTAAAACGTTTGTAACTGACACAAAAGTTGGTGAAAATCATACGAAACAATTATATTACATTTATGTTCCGTCACAGGAGTGATACAATTATGAAAAAAGCTATTGTCACGGGTGCAACCGGCGCTGTCGGTACGGCACTTGTTAATAAACTTATAAGCGAGGGGGTTGAAACCCTTGTCCTTGTTCGCAAGGGCGGCAGGGTTAATAAAATTCCTTCAAGCCCTCTTGTTAAAATCGCATATTGCTCGCTTGATGAAATGGCGGATTTTCAAAATGAAAATGATGAAAAATATGATGCTTTCTTTCATCTTGCGTGGGCAGGCCCTTACGGTAAGGATAGGGACAATATGTTCTTGCAATCTAATAATATTAAAAACGAGCTTGAAGCGGTTAAACTTGCAAAAAGATTTGGCTGTGATGTTTTCGTAGGCGCAGGCAGTCAGGCTGAAAACGGCAGGCTTGAAAATGGGCAAAAGGTTGCCTCCGATTCTCCTACCAATCCTAATAACGGCTACGGCATTGCTAAGCTTGCAGCAGGCAAAATGAGCAGGATTCTTTGCTCTCAGCTCGGTATAAGGCATATTTGGTGCAGAATTTTGTCTGCTTACGGCCCCGGTGACGGTGCGCATACTATGGTTATGAGCACGATTATTAAATTTTTAAACGGTGAGGATTGCGATTTTACCCCCGGCGAGCAGCAGTGGGATTTCCTTTATAACGGCGATATCGCAAACGCATTTTTCCTTGCCGCCGAAAAGGGCAAAGACGGCGCAATTTATACCGTCGGCTCTGGCAAAACAAGAAGCCTTAAGGATTATATAACCGATATTCGTGACATTGCCTGTCCGAGCGCTAAATGTAATTTCGGCGCAGTTGATTATTTTCCTAATCAGGTAATGTATCTTTGCGCAGATATTGACGATTTGAAAAGAGATACCGGCTTTGAGCCTAAAGTCGATTTCAAAACAGGAATAAAAAATACTGTTGAATGGTATAAGGAACAAAATAATGGCTGATTTAATATTAATACCTGTTTTAGCGCTCCTTTTTGTCGGTGCAAAAAGATATGATAGTGGCTTTAATAAGGATTATTTAAGTAAAGATAATACGTTGGCATTAAAAGGTGCGTGCGCTTTGAGTATTGTATTGCTTCATATCGGCGGAGTTACTCAAGCAAAATTACTGCCTGAAATAACAGCGTTTGCTGTATCTGTATTTTTCTTTTTGTCAGGTTATGGAATGATTACCGCTTTAAAAAATAAGGGCGACAGTTATTTGAATAAATTTATTCAAAGGCATACAATAAAATTAGCTATACCGTATTTTGTTGCGGCGCTGATTTATGTAATCTATTTTAGATATGCACAAGGTAATCTTGGTTTTAAATATTATGATGAATACAAAGTTTCGTTTAAAGGGATTGTGTCAGCATTTTTTGAGCATGGTTATACAATTGTAGTTAATTCTTGGTTTGTTATTGTTTTATTTGTTTTTTATTTGTTCTTTTATATCAGCTTTAAGAAATGTAAAAACATTGAAGAAGGTATAGGCTTTTTCAGTTTGCTTGTGATTGCTTTTACAGTTCTTATGTTTTATCTTGCACAATTTAAAGGTTGGTATACTGCTTGGTATATGCAAAATTTTTCAATAATAGTCGGCACACTTTACGGATATAAGAAAGAACTGATAGATAAAGTTATTAAATCACATAAAGGTATAGTTGTGTCGGTATTAGGAGTTATATTGTTTTCGCTTCTTGCGGCATTTGGTGTTTTGAAATATAATACGGATATCGGCGGACATATAAATACTGCCGAGTATTGTGTTCTTACGTGTATTATTCCTATATGCGTTGCGGTTGCTTATTCGTCAATTCAAATTGGCTGTAAAAAAATCTGGGGGGGGTATAGGAAAGGTTTCATTTGAACTTTACCTTATTCACGGATTGTTTTATTATATGTTTCAAATGGGACGATTAAAAATTGAAAATAAATTAGTATTTTGTATTTGTGTAATCGCCGCTTCTCTTGTGGCTTCATTTATACTCAATATTATTAATAAATATTTAGTTAAATTGCTTCAAAAACTCTTTAGATGTTAAAAGGAGAAAGAATATGAAAAAAATAGGAATTATGATTCCTTGCTACAATGAGCAGGAAAATATTGTTCAAATTTGCAATGCCGTTGTTAAGGAAATTACCGAGGAGCTTCCTCAGTATGATTATGAAATACTTATTATGGATAACTGCTCTACGGATAATACCCGTCCGCTGATTAGGGAAATTTGCAAAAAAAATCCGAAAATCAAGGCTATTTTGAATGCTAAAAACTTCGGTCAGTTCAATTCCCCTTATTACGGAATGCTCCACGTTGACGGCGACTGCGTAATTCCTATTTGCGCCGATTTTCAAGACCCTGTTGAGATGATTCCGCAATTTGTTCACGAATGGGAAAACGGATATAAAATTGTTTGTGCAATCAAATCGTCAAGTAAAGAAAATAAGCTTATGTATTGGGCAAGAAGTTGCTACTATAAGATGATTAAAAAAATGTCATCGGTTGAGCAGATTGAGCATTTTACAGGCTTTGCCCTTTATGACAGAGATTTTATCAATGTGCTTAAAAATCTTAATGACCCGACTCCGTTTATTCGTGGAATTGTTGCCGAGCTTGGATTTAAGAGAAAGGATATCGAGTTTGAACAGCCAAAGCGTAAGGCAGGCAAAACTCATAACAATTTCTATTCTCTTTATGATGCGGCAATGCTTTCATTTACTTCTTATACTAAAATGGGGCTTAGAATTGCAACGTTTGCTGGCTTCGGTATAGGTATTTTAAGTTTCGTTATCGGAATTGTTTATCTTATTATGAAGCTTATTTGGTGGGACAGATTCCCCGGCGGTACTGCTCCTGCAATTATTTGCTCAATGTTTATCGGCGGTATTCAGCTTTTCTTCCTCGGTTTCCTCGGTGAATACATTATGAGTATGAACGCAAGAATTATGAACCGACCTCTTGTTGTTGAAGAGGAAAGAATTAATTTTGACGAAAATAAGGACAAAAAGGAATTAAGTGATGAATCAAAAGATTAAAAGAAGTATTAAAGAAATAGATATAAAAAGTAAAATATACTATATCGGTGTTATTTTACTTGCATTGGCGGCTGTTATAGCAGGTATAGTTACCAAAGGCGAAACCGTAAAAAATGTTCTTTTCAATCACGATGACGTTTTTATGGATTTCTTCAACAGCGTTAATAACTGCGGCTTTGCTTATGACGCTTATGATGAATTCGGCGTTATTTATCCTCCGCTTGTTGTGCTTTTTTATAAAGCAATTTCGCTTTTGTTCCCTGCTAAGCTTGCTGCACAGGAAATAAAGGCATCCTCGCTCGGTATGATTATTTTTACAATTTATACCGTTGCGTGCGTTATGCTTTTGATTAAATGCATAAAAAAATACAAAATCGGCAACGGACTTGATAAATTTTTATTCGCCGTGTCAATGTTTTTAAGCGTTCCTATGATTTTTCTCTTGGAAAGAGGCAACATTTTAATCCTTGTAATAAGCTTGCTTTTTGTTTTTCTTTACGGATATGACAGCGAAAAGGCTTCGACAAGGCATTTGGCATATATTTGCTTGGCTATTGCGGTTTCAATTAAGCTTTACCCTGTAGTATTCGGTCTTTTGCTTTTGAGAAAGAAAAAGAATTTTAAAAATATTGCTTGGTGCGTATTTTACGGCATAATATTTTTCTTTGTTCCGTTTATTTTTGTCGGCGGATTTTCACAGTTATTTGTATTAATTAAAAATATTCTTTATACTTCTTCCATGTTCGGCAACAAGGGATATGGCTTTAAGGTTAATATAACAAACACCTTTGCAATGTTCGGTGATTTGCTTCATCACAGTTATATTTTTGAATCAATCGGTAATGCCGTAATGATTTCGGCTGTAATAATCGGTGTATTATTAATACTTTTCGGAAAATTCAACAGCAATTGGAAGCTTTATGCAATTATTTCTCTTTTCTTGGTAATGGTACCTGGTTTCAGCTACGTTTATTCAATTGCTTATATGCTCATTCCTCTTGTAGCATTTTTGAATGAAAAGAAAACAAGAAAATCAGATTATATATATCTTTTGTTATTCATTTTGCAATTCGGTTTATTTATTGCAAAAAAGGACGAACTTTTCTCTCAATTTGAAGGTTCGGAGCTTGCGCTTAATATAACAACCTTGATTGAAAGCGTTGTTTTGCTTTTGATGATGGCAATGCTTTATCTTGACGGCATTATCACGACGTTTAAAAGCTATAAGGGCAAGAAGATTTTGCACATTCCCACAAAGGCTGTTGCAAGCGTTGCAATGGCAGGAATTGTGTTTGTTTGCTGTGTATTTTCGGTTTACTATACCCCCACAAAATCAGGTTTTTCTATAACCTCTGTTGATTGTTTCCAAGTAGATGAGGATAATCAGAAAGACAAAAAAGCATTAGAAGATTTTTATGAATTTGCAAAAAAGAATTTTAATAATCAAAAGGTTTTGGCATTCCCTAAAATTGATTTAACAACTAAGCTTTCTGATATTGCCTCCAATGTTTCATATTATGATATTTCATATTATGACAACAGCGTTAAAACTCAAAAGGGCATTGAAAAGTGCAAAGCTGAATATATTGTTATTTATAATGCAATGAAGGCGGATATCAACAATACAGATAAGCAATTAGCTAAAAATGAAAAAAATCAATACTTGCAAATGTATAGACAAATCAGCAAATATTGCTGGTCAAAGGGATATAACGAACTTAAAACCTTTACCGTAAATGACGATATTGATATTACCGTATGGCAGCGTGGCAACGGCAAAAACAAGAAAGAATGGACAAGCGGCGGAAAGGGAACAAGGGATAATCCTTATTTGATTTCAACTGCCGAACAGCTTAATAATTTTTCAAAGTTTGTCAACGCAGGTGCAAGATTTAAAAATAAATATATTATGCTTACCAATGATATCGATATGAAGGATATCAAGGACTTTAAGCCGATAGGCTATGAGCGCAACAACAATTATTTTAAGGGCATTTTTGACGGAAACGGATATTCGATTAAAAATCTAAATATAGTTGTAGAAAATTATAAAGATGTTTTTGATGATGACATTAAAAATGACGTTGCGCTTTTCGGTAAACTTTGCGGAAAAATCGTAAACTTAACAGTTGAAAATTCTACGTTTAAGGGCTTTTGCGCAGCAGTATTTGCAAGGTCTTGCAGTAACAGCAACAATGCAATAATCAATTGTATTTCTAAAAATAATACAATTATCGGCACACGTTGCGGAGAAATAGTTGACGACTATTGCGGCTCTATCAGAAGTGTGCTTGCAATTAATAATGAGTGCACAAGCAAGGGATATAAGAATGTTGTGGCATATACCGATACTAACAACAATATTGAATCTTGCTACACGGATACATTATATAAGAAAGACAATTATCGCTATTTGCCTTATGATGTAATGACTAATCAAGCTTTTGTGGACAGTCTTAACGATTCTGCAAACCAATATAATGACAAGATTCATTTGGAATACACATCGCTTATTCATAAGATTTATTATAACAAAGGCAAAACCTCAAAGGATATTGATAAAATGAAGTATCCTGACCCGTCTGTAAAGCTCAGCCAATGGGTATTAAACGGCGGTCAGCTTGCTTTAACACATAATAAGTAATAACGGAGGACAGTTATGAAAAGAATTTTGACATACGGCACTTTTGATTTGCTCCACTACGGTCACATTCGTCTTTTAAAAAGGGCAAAGGCAATGGGCGATTATCTCATTGTTGCACTTTCCACCGATGAGTTTAACGCAGGCAAGGGCAAAAAAGCGTATCACACATACGAAACAAGAAAGAAAATGCTTGAAGCAATCAGATATGTTGACCTTGTAATTCCTGAGGAAAGCTGGGAGCAGAAGATTAACGACGTCAAGGAATATCACGTTGATACCGTTGTTATGGGCGGTGACTGGGCAGGAAGCGACAAGTTTGATTATCTTAAGGATTATTGCGAGCTTGTATTTCTTGACAGAACTCCGGGTGTTTCAACCACTCAAATTAAAAAAGACCTTGGGCTTCAGGAGGCGGTAAGCGGAATTGACCAGCTTCCCGGCGAGCCGGAGGAATAATTTATGATAAAAAAGCTTTATAAAAAATACGAAGAAGTAATTTTGTACGTTGTTTTCGGCGGACTTACAACTCTTGTAAATTTTGTTTCATTTTGGGTATTTAATAAAATTTTAGGCGAAAAATTCTATTTGGTAAGCAATGTGATTGCTTGGTTTATTTCTGTTGTTTTTGCCTATGTTACAAATAAACTTTGGGTTTTCGAGTCGAAAAGTTGGGCTTTTAAGATTTTGCTAAAAGAAGTGCCTGAGTTTTTTGCGGCAAGGCTTTTCAGCCTTGGTGTTGAAGAAGGCGGCTTGTGGCTTTTTGTTGATATATTCGGATTTGACAGGTATTCATTTACCGTGTTCAATTTTGAAGTAACAGGAAAGCTTATTGCAAAAGTATTGCTTGCAGTAATAGTTGTTATTTTAAATTATTTTTTCAGTAAGTTTATCATTTTCGCCACAAAGGGCAAGAAAAAGGATAAAAAAGAATGATTTTTTAGGTTGCGAAGAAGTAGTCAGAATTGGATTTTTAGTGAGAGGAGCTGTACGTTGGTACTGCCCTCTCACTAAAAATTCAAAGTGCCCAACGTTTTGTCGCCGTATCCTTTAGGATATTAAGACAAAACGTTTAAATGTTATTGATATAAAAAACAAAGGAATTAGAAAAACGTAGATAAATACGTATTTCTAATTCCTTTTCTGTTTCGGCACGGTTATGGCTGCTTATTCACGACCTTATATATGATTTTCATACACTTCAGAAGTAATTATTCCGTCATTGACGTGTAACTTGCAAATTCTTGCGTTTCGCCTGTCACCTGCAAGTCCGTCGTCCTCAATATCCCTTGCGTGATAAATCGCATACCATTGACCTTTGTATTTAATCATTGAATGATGGCCCGTGCCTTCTTCAAATTCATTTGCCTTCATAACAGGGTGATATGTGTTTTCGTCGGGATATTTTTCAAACTTAATCTTAGTAAGGTCGGTTTCGTCCGTCTTTGCCCTTGCATAGCCGATATAATAAGTAGGCTGTAAATAGCAGTTGCCAGAATACATAAGATACTGCCAATCGCCCTCTTTAAAATAGAAAGCACCCTCGATTGTGTGCCAATTTTCGCCCTTTTTATATCTGTCACGCATATAGATATCCTCGTCAAGGGTAGGTGTCAGCATTGTAACAGGCTTGCCTTCTGCCTTTTCCGGGGTCAAAAGGCGGTCGCAAACAATATATGTGCCGGGTCTTTCACCCTCAAAGGTGTTGGTTGAATAAAAAATAAACAAGCCGTTTTCATTTTTAACAACGTGCGAGTCGATTGAAAATGGATGCAAAAGCTGTTTTGCATTTTCAAAAGGACCGAGCGGACTTTTTGATGATGAAACGTGCATAGCCTGGTGGTGACCGCCTTGGTCCGGCTCGTCGTCAAAAAATTCAAACGAGCAGTAAAGATAATAAGTGCCGTCAATTTCAATCACGCTCGGTGCCCAAAAATCGTGAACGCCCTTTCCCTCATAAGTAAAAACTCTGCCGTAAAAATTCCATTTACCGAAAAGGTCATCGGCAAAATATGCGTAAATTCCGTCGCTTCCTGTGGTGTAGATATAGAATTTTCCGCCTGCCTCAAAAATGAACGGGTCTGCCTGACCGATATAATTTTCTTTGTTTATTTCAAGTAGATGCATAGTAAATCTCCTGTAACTTAATGGAATAATTTTACTATATTGGTGTTAATTTTTCAACAGTTAATCAAGATTTTTACATATATAATACCATTTGCAGTCGCTGCAAATGTCATTTGGTGTCGGTTTTATGCCGAGGGAAATAAGCTTTTTAACCTTTTTGTCGTAGCTTTTTACTTTCTCTTCTTCTTTGCATTTTCCGCCTTTATTGTTTGGGCAGTGCGAGCAAATCTCATCGCAATGTTCTACAAGCGTTATTTTTTCATTATTATATCGCTTTTTAACATTTGCCATATTCTTGCAAAAATCAGCACTGTATCCTTTGCCTTCAAATCTCGGAAGGCATAAAAGATGATGATATCTGATGTTCATTATTTTACAAATTTCTTAAGTCTGTTTGTAAGTATTGCGGCGATAACAATTTTAACTGCGTCCGGAATAAGGAACGGAGTTACGCACCAGCCGAGGATTGTTGCAAGAGATGCAGGGTCATTTGCTTTATTGTAAACTACCGCAAACCAAGCTGTGCCGAAAGCGTAGCAAACAAGTATACCGATTACCATTGAAATAATAAGGGGAATAAGTTTTCCCTTGAATTTGTCTGATGCAAAACCGACAATAAGCGCTGTAAATATAAAGCCGACAATGTATCCGCCGGTTGAGCCTAAGATTACGCCCATACCGCCCGAAAAGCCTGCAAAAACGGGAACGCCGATTGCGCCCAAAACGATGTAAACAAGCGTTGCAAGTGTGCCTCTTTTAAGCCCTAACAGTCCCGATACTAAGCATACACCCATGGTTTGAAGTGTGATAGGCACAGTAAGCGGAATTTGAATCCACGAGCATATTGCAATAAGTGCCGCAGATACGCCGATATATACAATGCTTAAAATTTTGTTTCTGTTTTTTGTGTTTGTTTCTTTTGCTTTTTCACTCATAATTTTTGCCTTTCAAAATAAATTTCTAAAAGATTATGCCACTTGAACGTTCTATTGTCAACTAAAAATTAAAACAGGGTTTACAATAGGCTTTAGTCTATTATGCCGTATTGTAAAAAAATAAAATAAAAGCTATTGATTAGTTTGAAAAACTATTGTATAATACTTACGTATTTTAAAAGGGGGATAACTACTTATGAGTGATTTTACTAAAGCTATTTGCGGTGATTGGCTCAACGGCAAGACTGTAATTGTTACAGGCGCATCAGGCGGTATGGGCGCAGGAATCGCAGCTACACTTATTAAAAAACACAACTGCCGTGTAGTCGGCGTTGCAAGAAATGAAGCAAAAATGCTTAAATTTATTGAAGAACTCGGTCCTATGTATAAAGACCAATTTTCATACAAACTTTTTGATGTTTCTTCAAGAGAAGCTTGGGAAGATTTTGCAGCTGAGCTTGCCGAGGAGGGTATTGTTCCGTCGGTTCTCGTTAATAACGCAGGTATTCTTCCTAAGTTTAAGAGATTTGACAGATATTCTTATGAAGAAATTGAAAGGGCAATGAACATCAATTTCTATTCTTGCGTTTACGGTGTAAAGACATTTTTACCTGTTCTTTTAACGCAGGATGATCCTGGTATCATTAATGTTGACTCATCTGCTGCTCTTATGACCTTGGCAGGTACTTCTATGTACAGTTCGTCTAAGGCTGCTCTTAAGGGCTTTACCGAAGCACTCAGAGTTGAGTTTAAGGGCAAGTGCTATGTAGGTCTTGTTTGCCCTGGCTTTACTAAGACCGATATCTTCCGTGACCAGTCAAATGCAGGCGGCAAGGGTCAAAAGGTTATGGATATGATTTCAACCGATTGCGACCTTATGGTTAAAATGATTATGTTCGGTATCGAGCATAAGAGACCTATGATGGTTCACGGTCTTGACGCTCATGCAATGTCAATCTTTAACAGACTTCTTCCTGTTGCAGGCTCAGAGCTTTTCTCTGCAATTATGAAGATGGCTGATATTGACCTTTTCAGCGAAGTGTTTGATGATTAATTAATCTATTAAAAAGGGTAAAAGTATCAATGGCGATACTTTTGCCCTTTTATGCTTTTAAATATCTTTTTAGGAGGTAACTATGGAAGATATCACTAAGAAAAAACACATGTCATTTAAAGAGATAGCCGCTTATTCGCTCGGTCTTTTCGGATTTCAGGCAATAGTTGGGCTTCTTAATTCATATCAGGCGGAATTTGACGGTTCGATTTTGGGCGCAAACGTCAGCGTTGTTGCAATTCTTATCTTGGTTGCAAAGATTGTTTCTGCCGTTGCCGACCCTGTGGTTGGTAATCTTGTTGACCGCTCAAAAAGCAAGCTCGGCAAGTTCAAGTCAATGATTGTATATTCAATCGCTCCGCTTCTTATTTTTACGGCGGTGGTTTTCGTTAAAGTTCCGTTTAAAGGCGTAGGTCTTTATGTTTGGATTTTCCTTACATATCTTGTTTGGAGCATTGCAATGACAATGGGCGACGTTCCGTCGCAGGGCATTGCTTCCGTTTTAACCCCTAACCCGACAGAGAGAACAAATGTTGTTTCTATTTCAAACACGTTTAAGCAAATCGGCTTTTCCGCTTGCGTTGTTATCGTTCCTATCGTTTGCCTTATTATTCCGAACGGCTCAAAGGTATTTGTTAAAAGCGGCGAAACCGACACACCGATGATTAGCTCGGAGTATTTCTTTACCGCTCTTTTGACTGCTGTTTTGGGTTGTGTTCTTTTTGCTCTTATTCCTATTATTAATAAGGAAAGAGTTACTAATACTTCTCAGGAAAAAACAACATTTAAGGATATGGCGCTTGCACTTAAGAATAATAAGCCGTTTTTGCTTGTAATCATTTCATATTTCCTCGGCTTCGGCAGGCAGATGGCTATGGGTATTCAGGTTCAGGCGGCTACCGTTATTTTGGGCAGCCAAAACCTCGTTGCCGTTTTGGGTATCGTTACCGCTGTCGGCTCAATGATTAGTATGGCGCTTTGCCCGCTTCTTATTAAAAAGCTTAATGAGAGAAATGCGTATATTCTCCTCTCTGTTTACGGCTTTGCGGCTTCTATTTTCTCGTTTGTAATCGGTCACTTCTGGTTCCAGTCGCCTAAGAATATGGTGCTCACCGTTCTTTTCTATGCGTCATTGTTCCTTATCGGCTTGCAGTTCGGTGCAGTTACTCTTATGCCGATGATTATGACGGCAGATGCAGTAGATTATTACGAGTATGAAACAGGCAAGAGAATGGAGGGCGCTTGCTACTCAATCCTTACCCTTACAATTAAGGTTTGCCTCGCTCTCGGTACTGCCGTTGGCCTTATCTTTGTTCAAAAATCAGGCTATTATGAGTCGCTTACTGCCGGCACATTTACTACCAAAACTAAGGATATTATCTTCTTTGCATATACCGCTTTGCCGGGTATCCTTGCTCTTATTTCAATCTTCCCTATGTTCAAATATGATATCGTAGGCGAAAAGAAAGCAAAGATTTCCTATGAACTTGCATCACGCAGAAAATAAATTATGATATAACAAAACCACCTGTATTCGATTGATACAGGTGGTTAATTTTTTGCAATTATCAATCAACGCCGTTGAGCTGCTTCCAATGGATTTTGCAATAATTTTTGCCGTCAATCGGCGGATAATCCTTATCGTCAACTCTTGCCTCGTTGTAGCAATCGTATTCGCCGTTGTATGCGCATCTGACTGCCTTGTCTCCGCCCTCCGTAAGGCTTGGAATAAATGCATAAAGGAAGATGCAAACTACTGCAAGAACGATTGCAACCGGTGCGGCTTTGCCGTTTGTTTTGTCAGTTATCTTATTAAGAACTTTGCCTAAATCAATATTATCAAGCTTTGTCTTTTCAAAAATAAATTTAACGACAAACTTAGCAATGAGATAGCCGAGCACGCCTGCAACAATACCTACCACAAAACCTGCGAGTACATCTGTTGCATAATGCACCATAAGGTAAACACGGCTGCCCATTGTGCAAAGTGCAATTACAGGGAAAATATAAGCAATTTTCTTTTTCTCGCTCTTGAAGCAGAGGAAAAGTGCCGTTGCGACTTCAAATGCGCCTGTTGTGTGACCTGACGGGAATGAATAGTCGCTCTCGCTGAGTGCGCCGGCGCCGATATACCATTTCCAATAATCTGCGTTGCCCTGAAGCGTATTGTAAGGCCTTACTCTAAGCGCCATAGGTTTAACCACAATGTTTGTAACAAGTGTGCCGATGACTACTGCGAAAATAAGAGATAAGCCGAATTTTCTCGTTCTTTTAAATAAGCAAAGAACTGCGCCCACAACAACAAGCGGAATTATAAAACCCTCGTCGCCAAAGGTTGTGAAAAATTTTGCAACGTATGTTAAAAATGTGCATTGCATTGAGCCGAAAAAGTGGAAAACCCACAAATCAAAGGATGAAAAAACTTTGTCGATATTTTCACCCAGAGTAAGCAAAATAGGATACATAATGCTTAAAACCTCCGTTGTTATTTATTACTATATTATACTACCAAAATAAGTTAAAAATTTCAATAAAAATGTTTAAACTATTGTTTATCTCTTGTACGTTATTTGTTAATAACGTCTTAAAAATTGCGTGGTAACATTTGATAAAATCAATTATTGAGGAATATATATGATAACTAATCCTTATAAGGTTTTGGGAGTACCGGACGGGGCAAGCGTTGAAGAATGCACAAAGGCATATAAAAAGCTTGCTAAAAAGTATCATCCCGACCTTAATCCAAACGATAAAGAAGCCGAGGAGAAAATGTCGCAAATCAATGCGGCTTATGACCAAATTAAAAACGGCACGGCTAATCAAAGTGAATATTATTCTCCGTTTAGCGGCACGAGGGCTAAAGCAAATGCAAACAGTGCACCCGATTATTTAAAATCTGTTGCGCAGTTTATAAATACGGGGCAATACACTCAGGCAATTAATTTGCTCAATACTATTGAGGACAGAAATGCCCGCTGGTATTATCTTTCGGCGCTTGCTAATGCGGCAGTCGGCAAGTGGAATGTTGCGCAGGACCATATCCGTACCGCTTATGCAAAGGAGCCTGATAATATGACGTATCATCAGGCATACAGCGATATTACAAACGGCATTAATCCGCTTAAAAAGGACCCGTTTTCAAGCTTTTTCGATTTCGGCGATATGGGCGGTGCGCATACCTACACTTATACCAGTCCTAATCAAAACACACGCACATATACCGCAAGGCGTGGCGGTTGTGTTTCAAGAATTTTAAAAATTATCCTTATTATAATTATAATCAGGATTGTTGTTAGTCTTATCAGCGGCTTGTTTGCGTCAAGAACTTACTACTATACACCGCATTTTAATAACGGAAACTCGTACTCTCAGTCGCAGGATTTCGGCAATTCGAGCGACGGTTCAAACGACGGTTCAAATGACGGTTCAAACGGCAGTTCAAATGACAGTTCAAATGCGTCGGACTATTTCGGCAGTCCTAACGGCGGTGCATATAATCAATAAAGGTGAAAATTATGAAAGAATTTTTTAGAAAACAGGCATATAAGTTTCAGCAATTTATGATAGGCAGATACGGCATTGATAAGCTTTGGAGCGTGCTTTTAATCTTTTTCTTTGTCATAACTCTTTTGGCAAACGCTTTTTACAAGGTGTCAAAAATAACATATTATGCGATTGAAATTATGGCTTTTGTGCTTGTTGTTTTCGCAATTTTCAGAGTTTTTTCAAAAAATATCGAGGCTCGCAGAGCGGAAAATGCAAAGTGGCTTAAGTTTGAAAACAGCGTTAAGGGCTTTTTCAAATTTCAAAACGATAAATTCAAGCAACGCAAAACTCATAAGTTCGTTAAGTGCAAGGGTTGTAAAAAAACGCTTCGCCTCCCTCGCCATAAGGGCAAAATCAACGTGACCTGCCCTCATTGCCACACTCAATTTGTTGTAAATACGGGCAAGAAAGCGACGAACAATCAATAAAAGATTAAATATGAGGCGGAATGTGATGACCGTTCGCTTTCACAATATATAAATCTTGTGCTTAAAAATCATATCAATTCAAAAAATCAGTAAAATAAAAACCAAGGACGTTAAATCCTTGGTTTTTTTGTTATGTAATGATAATTAAGATTTCACCGCTTTTTATTCGGGAAAAATGAGAAAGGAATGCCGTAGGGGCGAACATTGTTCGCCCGTTTCTCAAACACGTAGTTTCTTTCGACGTTATTCGCCCTTCATTTCAAGAAGTTTAACCTTGCCGTCGTATGATGCCTGAGAAACACGGATTGAATCAGTGATTGCCGCTTCAATATCGTCTTCCTGAACGCCGAGCTCCTTAGTATACTGGTTGTTAATAAAGAGGTCGAGATTCATAATATCAGGAAGGTTGAATGGGTTCATACCTGACTCAATGCCTCTCTTTTTGTAATCCTTGGCAATGCCAATCATACCAAGTTTCATCATCCAAGGCTGAACGCCGACAATCTTTCTGTTTGGACCCATACCTCTTGCTTCGTAAACGATTTTAAGGAACTTATCCCATTTCATATTATACATAGCAACAGGGATTGCTTCAAAGCCTGCCTTTTCTCTAACAGCAGCACCTGCGATAGCCTGACCTACCTGACGGCAAGTAAGCATTGCAGTACCTCCCTTTGGATAAAGGGTGAACGGAAGTTTGTCCATCATCTTAAGCTGCTCAATAAGGATAGTCCATACAGGCTTTCTGCCCGGCTGTGTGCCGAAAATGTAAGGAAGTTCAAGTACGCAAGTTGAGAAGTTGTCGTCAACAGCATTCTTGCAGATATCCTCTTGCATCATTCTTGCCTTGAAATACGGGTTTCTCTGCTGAAGTCCCATATCAGGTCTGCTCTTTGTAAGATAAGCAAAGTATGAGCCGAGAACTACTGCTCTCTTAACGCCGACCTTTTTGCAAAGAGGGAAGATTCTTCTAAGAGGAGCGTTGTTGAACTTGTCATAATAATCCATAACAGGATGAGGGAATTCAACTCTCTCATCAACACCTGCGGCATAGATGAATACATCGTTGCCCTTGAGCATTTCTTCAATTTCTTCGTCGCTCTTTTTGTTAATATCGCCGAAAACGATTTCCATTTCTTCAGGAATAGGAGCACCCTGAGGAAGAGGTGGCAAAGCAACGCTTGTTACTTTGTGACCCATTTTGATAAGCTGGGTTGCAGCTTCACAGCCAAGAAGGCCTGTGCCGCCAATCATAAAAATATTCATAATTTTTCCTCCGTTACGCAAAGCGTAATTTTTTGATTTAATTTCCTTAAAACGTACAAATACAATTATAGCACTATTACAAATTTTGTCAATAAAATAACAAAATCTGTATCAAAAAAAGAAAAGAAAAACCTGCCGAGTATAATTACTCAATTCGGCAGGTTTATTGAAAGATTAATTACTTTCTGTTATTGTCACGTCTATGATTATCTCTGCGTGGCTTTCTCGGTGTTTCGTCAATTTCGTTTTCAGGTTTCATTCCCTCAAGCTCGATTAAAGCATCTCTTCTTGAAAGATTGATTCTGCCCTGGTCGTCAATTTCAATACATTTAACGATAACGGAATCGCCGACGTTTACAACGTCCTCAACCTTTTCCGTTCTCTTAACGTCAAGGCGAGAGATATGAACAAGACCTTCTTTGCCCGGTGCAATTTCAACGAATGCGCCGAAGTTCATAATTCTTGTTACAACACCGTTGTAGAATGAACCAACCTCAGGGTCGGTAGCAATAAGCTTAACAATTTCAACAGCACCCTTGCACTTGTCTGCGTCAATGCCGCTGATATATACTCTGCCGTCTTCTTCAATGTTAATCTTAACATCGTAGTCAGCCTGAATTTCCTGAATTACCTTGCCGCCCTTGCCGATAACATCGCCAATCTTGTCAGGGTTGATGGAAAGTGTATACATCTTAGGAGCATACTTTGAAAGCTCTTTTCTCGGCTCGCTGATGCATGGAAGCATAATTTCATCAAGAATGTAATTTCTTGCCTTATGAGTCTTAGCAAAAGCTTCCTTGATGATTTCAGGAGTAAGACCGTGAACTTTAAGGTCCATCTGAATTGCAGTGATACCCTTCTTAGTACCTGCAACCTTGAAGTCCATATCGCCGTAGAAATCTTCAAGACCCTGAATGTCAACCATAGTCATAAAGTCGCCGTATACGCCGTCGTCGCCTGTGATAAGACCGCAGCTGATACCTGCAACGGGAGCCTTGATAGGAACGCCTGCAGCCATAAGTGAAAGAGTAGAGCCGCAGATTGAGCCTTGCGAAGTTGAGCCGTTTGATGAAAGAACTTCAGATACAACTCTGATTGCATAAGGGAATTCATCAACTGACGGAAGAACAGGAACAAGTGCTTTTTCAGCAAGTGCGCCGTGGCCGATTTCACGTCTGCCCGGTCCTCTTGAAGGCTTTGTTTCGCCTACAGAGTATGACGGGAAGTTGTAGTGATGGATATATCTCTTTTCAGTCTGCTCGTCAAGACCGTCAAGAAGCTGAGCGTCTGACATAGGACCGAGGGTAGTAACTGAAAGTACCTGTGTTTGACCTCTTGTGAAAAGACCTGAGCCGTGTGCTCTTGAAAGAAGGTCAATCTCTGCGTTAAGAGGACGGATTTCGTCAATGCCTCTGCCGTCAACTCTCTTGTGCTCGTCCTTAAGCCAAGCACGAACAACGTGCTTTTGAACAAGATACATAATTTCTTCAATCTTGCCCTCGTTGCCTTCAAATCTTTCGTCAAACTTCTCGTGAACTGCATTATAAATAGGAAGAAGAGCCTCGTCACGAACAAGCTTGTCATCTGTGTCAAGAGCTTTCTTTACGTCCTCAATACAGAAGTCCTCAATTTCCTTCATAATTTCAGGATCAGGGTCTGATGATTCATATTCAAACTTAGGCTTGCCGACTTCGTCAACGATGCCTTGAATAAACTTAACAATCTTCTTGTTTTCTTCGTGACCTGCCATAATAGCATTAAACATTGTTTCATCATCAATTTCGTTGCCGCCTGCTTCAATCATAGCAACAAGGTCAGCTGTTGATGCAACTGTAAGTGTAAGGTCAGTCTTTGCTCTTTGCTCAAGAGTTGGGTTGATAACGATTTCGCCGTCAACAAGGCCGACGTTTACCGAAGATATAGGACCTGCCCAAGGGATATCCGAAATAGCGATAGCGGCAGATACACCGATAGCGGCAGTAATCTCAGGTGAGCAGTCAGGGTCAACTGACATAACTGTTGCAACAACTGAGCAATCGTTTCTTAAATCTTTTGGGAAAAGCGGACGGATAGGACGGTCAATACAACGGGATGTAAGAATTGCCTTTTCTCCTGCTCTGCCTTCTCTGCGAAGGAATGAACCCGGAATTTTGCCTACCGCATACATTTTTTCCTCATAGTCAACCGAAAGAGGGAAGAAGTCAACGCCCTCACGTGGCTTTGCAGACGCTGTTACTGTGCAAAGAACTTCTGTTTCGCCGTAGCGAGCCATAATTGAAGCATTTGCAAGGCCTGCCATTTTGCCTGTTTCAAGTGTAAGCTTTCTGCCTGCAAGCTCGGTTTCCCAAACTTTAAAATTCTTGAAAAACATTTTAGTACCTCATTTCTTTAAATTTTATTTATTTAATCAAGGAGGTGCAATAGTAATAAACCCAATATACAAATTATAATTTACATACTCGGTTTACTACTATTGTCTGCGCCTCCTTAAATTACAAAAAAGTAAACAAGGCAAGCATTGACCGTCAGCCATGCTTGCCTAAGTGACAAATTATCTGTCGAGTGTATCACGGATGCCAAGCTTTTTGATAAGAGCACGGTATCTTTCGATATCCTTATTGTAAAGGTATACGAGAAGGTTTCTTCTGTGACCAACCATCTTTAAAAGACCACGTCTTGAGTGATGGTCCTTCTTATGAACCTTAAGATGCTCTGTAAGCTCGTTGATTCTTGTTGTAAGAACTGCAACCTGAACTTCCGGTGAACCTGTGTCACCCTCGTGAGTAGCATACTCCTTGATAATTGCTTGCTTTTCAGCCTGTGTCATAATTTTCACCTCATTTAATATTATTTGCCGTATCACGCAAAACTCAGTAACGGGCAGGTGAATACTGCAAGGCAGTTAAACCCCGAAACCGTGTAATTCGTTTACAGCGAAAAGATTATAGCATATTACGCCCGAATTGTAAAGCAAATTTTAAAAATAGTCGTTTATTGTATATTATATACAATATATAGTATGCTATATAGTCATTCCTTTATTTTTCGATATTCCTTACTTGAGTAGGCGTTTGGTTGAAGATTTTTTTAAACTCATTTGTAAAATGATAGGGTGAGCTGAAACACAGTAATTCGCTTATTTTGTTAATCGGCATAGAGGTTTGAACAAGCAGCCTGTAACCCTCCTCCATTTTCTTTTTGGTTATGTATTTTTTTGGTGAAATATTAAGTTCCTTGATAAAGATTTGGTGAAGTCTGCGAGGGGTAATATTGAAAAATGCCGACACGGCATCAACCGTTATTTTCGTAAATAATTTTTGCGATATAAATGAGCAAATATCGTCAATCAGCCTGCGGTGTGGGGTGTCAAGATTAAGAAATTCGCTTATTTCTTCTTTTCTGCAAACGTTAAAGTAATATGCAAGAAAAATGAAACTGACATAGTTTGAAATTTCAGCGTTTTGACCTATTCCTATAAGCTTTTCAAAATATTTTTCCTCGTCGTCGCTGACCTCACTTTTGCCTATTTTGCCAAGGACAAAATCTTTGCAGCCGTGATATGTAAAGTTAGTCCAACGGTATCCCCAAAATTGCCCCACAGCCTTGTATTTGATAATATCGTGGAAATTTAAAAAGATATAATCGTTTTCGCTTAATTCAAATTCACCGTGTTTTGTATAGATTTTGCCGTTGCCTGCCGTGCAGCGAATAAAAGCTACTGTGCCTTTTGGATACAAATTGTGTTCATCGTCATCCGTAAAATGAAAAAAGCTTTCATCGACAAGAATTTTAAAAGCGCTTATTACATTCGGTAAAAATAAATTGTTTTTGCTTTGATATCCTAAATAAAAAGATTTACTATGATACATTTCTACTCCGCCGTTTCCGAAATATGTATCTATTATACTGTATTTTATATTTAATTACAAGTGAATATGTTATATAATATTTAGTTAGAACGGCTTTGAAGCATTTAAGATACTTATAATGAAAAAAGTATGTACTTCTAAAGCTCAAAAAGAAAAAGGGGTTAATTTTTATGGAAATAGGAAAGATTAAACAAACTCTTTCTGACGCAAAGGTATATTGGAAAAGACCTATGCCCGGCAGATATATGCCGTTTAAGGAGATATTTGCTTATTCCTTCGGCGGAATAGGAATTTATTTCCTGATTTATTGTGTTCAGCAGTTAACGTTGAGCACTACAAATGTAATTATAGGTAATGCTATCGGCATTTCTCCAACTAAGGTTTATATTATTTATGCAATCAGTATTGCTGTTTCTTTTCCTGCCACTGCAATAAGGGCTAATATTATTGATAATGCCCGAAGTAAGCAGGGAAAGTATCGACCTTATTTGCTTTCAATGGCGCTTCCGGCATGCTTGCTTGTGGTGGGTATGGTAATGGTGCCGTATGAAAAAATTGAAAGCCAAAACGTTAAGGCTCTTATCGTTCTTTTGTTTAATATCGGTTTTCAATTTTTCTATATGTTCTTTTATGAATCGTATGAAAACCTTATTATGGTGCTTTCGCCGGATACTCAGGAAAGAGCAAATGTTTTAACAATTAAGTCTGTTGTTTATTCTATGGCTCCGTCTATTGCAACTGCTGTTTTGCCGCTTGTTGCAAAGGTTGCAACTAACAATGACCTTTATGATATGAAATTATACAGAATTCTTTATCCGCCTTTCGCAATTCTCGGCGTAATCTGTTCTGTATATATTTTTGCAAATACTCAGGAAAAGATTGTTCAGGCAAGAAGCCACGTTGTGCAAATCAAATTTCTTGATGCCGTTCGTGCAGTTGCAAAGAATAAGCTTTTCTGGGTTATTTCTCTTGCAGGTTGGATAGGATTTCTTGAATCTACATACGGTAATATGCTCCAGTGGTGCTATCAGTACCATAACACAAAAGAAGACGGTGTCGGCGCCGGACTTTATACAATAATCACAATGGTTGTTGCAAACGCTAACCTTTGGGGAATGCTTGCAGCTCCGTTTTGTATTAAAAAGTGGGGCAAAAAAGCGGTGCTTATTTTCACCAATGCGCTCAATGCCGTAATTCTATTTTTGCTTTATCCCGTTGTTCAGGCAGAACCGCCTAAAATGATTGTATATATTGCAATTATTCTTTTCGGTAACTATCTTATGAGCTCATTCGGCGTTATTTTGACTCCTGCAGTAAATGCCGATATTCGTGATTATCAGCAATATTTGACAGGAGAAAGAATTGACGGTATGTTTTCAACCGTCGGTCTTATAGGAACGGTTATTACTCTTTTGACAAGCGGTCTTGTGCCGGCTGTATACGAAAAGGTCGGTATTAATGAAAACACACTTTCATCTCGTGCAAGTGAAATATCGGCAATAACAGGCAAATCAATCAGCGAAGTAATGAACTCGCCTTATAACGTTCTTTATATTAACGATATTTTCAAAAAAGCATTTGTCGTTATTGTTGTATTGTCGGTTATAGGTGCAACGCTCAACTTTATTCCGTATTTCTTCTATGATATGACGGAGCTTCGCCAGCGTGCAATTGTTAAGGTGCTTAAACTTCGTGCAATGTTTGAAGATTATGGCAACGGCGTGCTTAACGATAAAGATATTGTTGATGCAATAGATGTTATTGAAGAGGCGCAAAGTATGAAAAATGCCGAGCCGAAAGATATTGATTCGTTCAAAAAAGCAGTTAAAAGTGCCAACGGCAAGGCTGCCAAAAAGCAAGCTAAAAAGGCACTTAAAGATGCAATAGCATATAACGAAAATATTGAAATTTCAAAAATGGTAAACGAAGAAGTCGAAAAGTTTGACCGTGAGGAATGGAAGCTTAGGCTTGAAGAGGCAAAAAGAATTTATGCAAACGGAATTGACGGTTTGTCAGATGTAAGCGACGAAGAACTTGAACGTGCAATGGCAAATGCAAAGGCTATGCCGAAGGATACCAAGAAGCACAGAGAGGAAAGAAGCGCTGCAATCGAAACCGCAAGAAACAGAAAGTACAGCAAGAAAGCTATTGCAAAAGCAGGCGGAAAAATTGTTCCTTTTGATAATGCGGTATTTGAACAGCTTTTTGCAAAAGAGGACGCCAATCTTGCCGCTTTGGCAGAACTTGAAACTGAAATTTCTAAAGCAAAAAAGGCTAAGGATAAGAATACAGAATCAAAACTTAAAGCAAAAAAAGCTAAGCTTAAGGCTGAAAGAAAGGAAATTGAGGCTTTAATTAAAAAGGCAACGGATGAAAATTCGTATTATAACCGTCTTGCAAAGCCGTATATTGACGCAGGCAAGCTCATTGTTCAGGCTGAGAATTACAAGCATTATGAGGATATTAAGGCTATGTATGACGATGCAAAGGCACGTGATGAGGAAAACAGACGCCTTGAGGAGCAAAAGGCTAAGGAACTTGAGGCTAAGCAAAAAGAAATGAAGCAACAGCTTAAAAATGAAAAAGCCAAGAAAAAAAGAGAACAAAAAAACAAGTAAATTTCTACACGCTGTCAGACTTCGAGAAAGTGAGATAAATTTCGTATTTTGCGAGCGAGTGCTGTACGTTGGTACTGCCCACTCGCAAAAGACGGAAAGCGCCAAAAACGGCAAGGACTCAATGTCCTTGCCGTTTTTCCAATCCCTCTGAGTGCAACAAGTTGCACTCACCTCCCTTTGCAAGGGAGGCAAAAGGGCTTATTTAATTGTATTCGGCGCAGTTTAGCCACTTTATCGACAGTCTGAAGGGATTTTTTTCGTCAATTGTATATTTTAATCAATACGGCTGAGTGAAGTTCAACCTCGGCAGTAAATGAATTTTTGAACTTGCCGAGTTCTTTTTTTGCCCAAATGTCAAAAATGTTGTATTTTTCATCAGGCATTAAAACATCACTTAAATTGAATTTGATTTTTGCTTTTTTATCTTTAGTATTAAAAAGTGCTGCATATTTACACTTCTTTCCGTTTGCCACCCAAATAACGGTACCTTTGCCGTTTGTTTCTTTTCTGTAATGCTGGTGTGCGCCGTTTGAATCTTTGTGCATTTTAAGATATTCTTCGTTTGTTAAAAGCGAGAGCGTCCATTCGTCGTTTTCAGGCATATTGCCGCCGAAGAAAAGAGGGCTTTTAAAAATTCCCCAAAGGCTCATCATTGTGATTTGTTCAGACCTTGTGAATTGGGTGTATCTGTCTTTAGGACCGTGATATGAACAGTTTTTGCAAAGCTTGCCAAGCGGGAGCATATCGCAGTCTGGATAATTTCCGCTTTTAACTTCGTTTTGCCACAAAAAGCACTTGTCAAACATATCGTGAAGCTTGTCCCACTTATCCCAAAAATCGCCTGTCATTCGCCACATATTTGCGTTTTCTGCAAGGTGCTTTGCATTTTCGATTTTAGCAGGACCGGGAGAGAGCGAAAGCACCATATTTCTGCCGCAGTTGTCAATAGCTTTTCTAATCATTTCAATTTCATAATATGCGCTGTACGGTGTATCCCATTGGCGAAATTCCGTTACCGCAATGTCGTCACACTTTATAAAATCAACACCCCACTTAGCATAAAGTTCAAATATGCTGTTATAATAATCCTGTGCACCCTCACAGTTTTTCATTCCGTACATATCGGTGTTCCACGAGCATACGCTGAAATGGTGCGCAACCTCACGGGCAGTAAATTTACTGCCTTTTATTTTTGTGTTTTTATGCACTGCCTGACGTGGAATACCACGCATAATATGAATTCCGAATTTTAAGCCGAGGGAGTGAACATAGTCGGCAATAGGCTTAAAGCCCTGACCGCCCTTAGCACTCGGAAAACGGTTTTCGGCAGGGATAAGTCTGCCGTATTCGTCCATATCAAGCTCGGTAAAATTGTTATAATCGTTATCTTTTGCCTTTGGTTCATACCATTGAATATCGCAAACAATATATTCCCAGCCGTATTTCTTTAAATTTTTTGCCATATAGTCGGCATTTTCCTTGAGCTGTTTTTCATTTACAGCTGCACCGAAGCAGTCCCAACTGTTCCACCCCATAGGCGCATTTTTTGCAAAATCTCTGTGTGTCATACCATATCTCCAAAACGTTTTTGTTTTACGATTTTATATTATAATTAAAAAAACAGCGTGTCAATAACTTTTTGAAGATTTATACGATTGAATGTTTATGATATAAATATATTTAAAATTTCTTGCTATAAGATTATGTTTGTGATATCCTAAAATTTATGGAAAATAAATTATATAAATATGAGCTTCATTGCCACACGGGTTGTGTTTCACGTTGCGGCAGGGTTGAGCCTGAGGAAATTGTAAAATTATATATTGAAAAAGGATATGACGGAATAGTTGTTACCGACCACTACAGCCCTATGACCTTTGAGCCTAATTGGTGCCCGCAAAAGCAGATTGATTTTTATCTTTCGGGCTACAGGCGAATGAAAGCGGAAGCTGAAAAATCGGGCAAAGATTTTACGGTATTACTCGGAATGGAACTTCGCCATTACGGCACGGCTAACGATTATCTTATTTATGGCATTGACGAGGGATTTCTTTACAGCGCAGGCAATTTGATGAAGCCGTGGGAAAAGAAAATATATTCTCTCTGTCATTCAAAAGGATTTCTTGTGTTTCAGGCGCACCCGTTTAGAACGGGTATAAGAAGATGCGATGAGCATTATATTGACGGCATTGAAATTTATAACGGAAAAACGAATGAGAAGCTTAACAAAAAGGCAGAGGTTTGGGCAAGGGAAAGCGGCAAGCTGATGTGTTCAGGCTCTGATTTTCATACCAAGGCTCACACGGCACGAGGCGGTATTATTACAAAAGAGAAAATTAATAATAATTGTGATTTATTAAGAGTTCTTAAAAGTCAAAATTTTGAAATGATTAAAACCTATTAACGCACTTGTTATTTTATTGACAATGCTTGTTGACGATTTGCTTGTTATAATATATAATATATAATACATTATAAGCTGTATTTAAAGAGGAGGCGCAAGTATGTGGCTTGATAAAGATAATATTGAAACTCTTTATGCTCCGAAAAAGCGAAATTATAAAAAAGAACTTTTTGAGGCTATTAAGAAATTCGCGATTAATATTGCAAAAAAGCAGTCGGGTTTTCGTAAAGAGTCACGTAAAATTCTCCTTGAAAGCAGAAAGAAATCTTATGATGAAATAAGAGACAGGATTAAAACCGACTCTAAGGTTATTTTGTTTTCAACCTTTGACGGCAGAAGCTACGGCGACAGTCCAAAGGCAATTTATGAATATATGCTCACTCAGGAAAAATTTGAGGATTATACTTTCGTGTGGGCTTTTCGCAATCCTAAGCAGTTTACCTTTGTTTTGGACAACCCTAATACTTATATAGTCACGGTTAATACAAAGGATTATGAAATTGCGGCGGCAACGGCTAAGTATTGGGTTTATAACTATCGAATGAGCGACCATATTTATCCTAAGGACGACCAAGTTTACATTCAGCTTTGGCACGGCACGCCGCTTAAACGTCTTGGCTATGATATTAATATTTCCGACAACGCTATGAATTCAAAAAGCGAAATCCGTGAAAAATATAAGGTTGATGCAAGCAAGTTTAAATATATTCTTGCCCCGTCGCACTTTGCGGCAGAAAAGTTTATTTCCGCTTGGAATTTGGAGGCTATCGGCAGAACGGATACTGTTTTGGAACTTGGCTATCCGAGAAATGACTTTTTGGAAAATTATACTCAAAAGGATATCGAAGATATAGTAAGTGAATTACAGCTTCCGACGGATAAAAAATATATTCTTTATGCACCTACTTGGCGTGACAATCAGCATCAGGCAGGCATAGGCTACACGTATAAAACCGAGGTTGATTTTGATAAGCTGAAAGCAAATCTCGGCGATGAATATATTATCCTTTTCAGGGCGCATTATCTTGTTGCAAATTCCTTTGATTTTGATAAATACAAGGGTTTTGTTTATGATGTGTCAAAAGTGAATGACATCAATCATCTTTATGTCATTTCCGATTTGCTTGTAACGGACTATTCATCGGTATTTTTCGATTATGCAAACCTTAAAAGACCGGAAATTTTCTATATGTATGACCTTGAGGCATACGGTAATGAAATCCGTGGCTTTTATATTGACCTTGATGAGCTTCCAGGCCCGATTGTTCAAACCGAGGACGAGCTGATTAAGGCTATCAAGAATGCCGAGACTGACAGAAGCTATGACGAAAAATATAAGGCGTTTAATGATAAGTTTAATTATCTTGACGACGGCAAGGCGGCTCAAAGAGTTACCGAAGCGATAATTGAAGAATAATGCAGACGGGCGATTGATAATCGCCCCTACAATGATAAAAGAAAATCTACCGTAGGGGCGATTATCAATCGCCTCTTATTTTTTGTAATTCTTTTGTGCAATTCGTACATAAAAGCCCCTAATTTTTATGCATTATAGCAAATTGAAAAATAGACCTTTTTCTATTATAATTGTTACAGGTGATTTTATGAAAACGATATTTAAAAATTGCACTCTTCTTGACGGCACGAAGGATATGGCGGCAAGGGAAAATATTGACGTTGCGATTGAAAACGGAAAAATTGTTGAAATCGGCAGTATTACTCCGAGTGTAAGCGATGAAGTTATTGATTTAAGCGGCAAATATTTAATGCCGGGGCTTATCAATTTGCACGTTCATCTTCCTGCAGGCGGCAAGCCGCAAAATAAGCCGATGAAAACTACACTTTTAACCAAAATTGCGCTTTCCTCAGCCATTTCAAGAGAGCTTGTGCTTAAAATGTGCCATGCCTATGCAATGCAGGGCTTGATGGCAGGCGTTACTACTGTTCGTGCAGTCGGCGGACTTGATAATCTCGATACCCGCCTGCGTGATAAGATTAATTCCGGAAAGCTTGACGGACCGAGGATTTTGGCGGCAAATTTTGCTATCGGCGTGCCGAACGGACATATGGTAGGCTCTGTTACACGTCCTGCCCAAAGCGTGGCGGATGCAGTTAAAATGGTTGACGAATTAAAGAGTCAAAACGTAGATTTAATTAAATTGATGATTACGGGCGGAGTTATGGACGCTAAGGTTAAGGGCGAGCCGGGTAAGCTTATGATGAAGGCAGATATGATTAAGGCTTGCTGTGACAGGGCGCACGGCTACGGTCTTAAGGTTGCCGCTCACGTTCAAAGCCCTGAGGGTGTAAGGTGTGCCGTTGAAAACGGAGTTGACTCAATCGAGCATGGCTCTACTCTTACCCAAAGAGAAATTGATGCTTTTAAAAAGCATAATGCCGTTTTGGTTTGCACAATTTCGCCTGCGCTTCCTATGGCAAAATTTGAACGTGAAACCTTGGGTATCAGCGAGGCGGTGCAATATAATTCAAATATTGTTTATAACAATATGATTTTAGGCTCAAAAACAGCGCTTGAAAACGGAATCACCGTCGGGCTGGGAACAGATACGGGCTGCCCCTATACCACCCATTATAATATGTGGCGTGAACTTCATTATTTTGAAAAGAACGTCGGCGTATCGCCTGCTTTTGCGCTTTATACCGCCACTCTTAATAATGCAAAAATTTTGGGAATTGATGATATTACAGGCAGTATCGAGGTTGGCAAGTGCGCCGATATCCTCATATCAAATTCAAATCCGCTTGATGATTTTCGTGCGCTATCTCAGCCGTATATGGTTGTTTGCCGAGGTAAGATTTATAAAGAACCAAAGATTGAAAAATACGAAAAATGCGAATACGAGCTTGATAAATATTATGATTAAAAAAAGCCTACTAATCTAACGTTAGATTAGTAGGCTTTTGCTTATTTATAATAGCTTTCCTTTACTTCAAGAAGCTCCTGCTCGGTGCAAGATGAACTTAAGCAACCAACGCTGGTAACGCATTTTCCGCCTGTAATATTGCCGAATTTGATTGAATCCTCAAAACTTTTTTCGTGGTACAAGCCGTAAATAAAGCCTGCAAGGAATGCGTCGCCTGCACCTGTTGAGTCAACGTGCTTGAAATCGTCAACTTGACTGACATAAAATTTCTTTCCGTTTTCCATTCCGAGGCAGCCGTCTTTATCAAGCTTAACGATAACCTTTTCAAAATAATTTGATAAAACGTCAGCCGCTTTTTCCGGAGTGTCGGTATCTGTTATTTTAAGCGCTTCCTTTTGGTTTGGGGTATAATAATCAGCAAGCTCAAGATGCTCCTTGTAGTTTTCAAGGCTCAAATTGTCGTCCCAGCCGCAGTCGAAAACAAGCATTGTGCCCTCGCTTTTAAGTTTTTTGTATACAGGCAAAAAGCCGCCTGTGTGCATAATCACTATCTTTGCGCCGGTGCACATTTTGTAAGCCGCATCAAGTGCGTCGGGCGTTGCCTCAACGCTTCCGTGACCGTAGGACATAAACGTTCTGTCCCTGCTTGTAATCATAGCGCTTGTAACATTAAGCGGAATATCGTCATCGCCTTTATAAAGATTAATAGGGGATACACCGCATTTTTCAAATTCCTGCCTTGCATAGTTTGAAAAAATATCATCTCCAAGCTCTGTCGCAATTTTAGTTTTAATACCGAGCCTGCCGAGATTTATAAGCGTTGCGGGAACACCGCCGCCGAGCTGAAGCGAAAAATGCTTTGCATATATTTCTTCGCCCTCGTTCGGCAATCTGTCGATTCCCGAATAAAGAATGTCAACGTTGGTACAGCCTATTCCGGCAATAAAATTTTTATCTCCCATATTTATCTCCTAAATTAATATATCTGTTTTGTTTTAATTATATATTATAATTGTGTCAATATCAAGAAACAAGCCGTTTAAAATAAAAATTCCCCTTAATAAAAGCAAGCCAATGCATAAAGGACATTCATTCCCATGCATTGGCTTATTTTTGTATATTTATTAAGTTATGCTTAATTTGTCAATTGCAAAATAAATATAACTTTTTCCTTTATTTCTTTTCCCAACCCGAATAAAGAGTCAGGCTGTCGCTTACAGTGTCTTTATTAATGTCAAATTGCTTAGTGCAATCCTTGTCTAAATACCAGCCCGTAAAGGTGTAGCCCTCTTTAACAGGATTTTCTTCAACATCAACAAGCCGACCATACATAACCTTTTGATTATCTATTTGCGAGCCGCCGTCTGTATTGAATGTGACAGTAAATCCTGCATGACTTACCGCAAAAATCATACAGGCGATAAGAACGATAATTCCGACAAGGATGAGCTTGTCTGCCGTTTTTACAGACATTTTTATGTTTCGGTAAAGTCCTCCGGGTTTCCTTTCGGTGTTAAGATTTATTGTGTTGTTTTCGTTCATATTTTTCACTGCCTTTCAAAAACGGTGGTTAATTATTATCTTCTTGCGAGATACTTTCTCATATCAATTGCGCAAGCAACAAGAATGATTACACCTTTGATAATGTAAAGCATATTTGCTGATACGGAAAGGAAGTTAAGACCGGCAAAAATAATCTGCAAAAGAAGTACGCCGATAACGATACCGCTGATTTTACCTGTACCGCCTACAAATGATACACCGCCGATTACGCAAGCCGCAATAGCGTCACATTCGTAGTTAAGACCTGTGTTTGCAGAGCAAGAAGCAATACGAGCGCCCTCAATAAAGCCTGTGATACCGTACATAACACCTGCAAGCACAAATACCATTAAGATTGTCATAAATACATTTACGCCCGATACTCTTGCTGCTTCTTCGTTTGAACCTACGGCAAACATATTTTTACCAAACTTTGTTTTATTCCAAATAACCCACATAATTGCTGTTAAAACTGCGGAATAAAGAACATATTTAGGAATTGCAACACCGCCGACATTGAAAAGCGTACCGGTGATAAAGCTTGTGTAAGACGAGTCAAGACCTGAAAGAGTTTGACCGTTGTTGCCGCCAATCATAAGATACATAAGAACAGTACCAAAAACAATAAGCTGGGTTGAAAGAGTAACTATAAACGGATGAAGCTTAAACTTAGCAACAAAAAATCCGTTTACAAGGCCAACAACTGCGCCGATTGCAATTACTGCAAGAAATACAATCCAAAGCGGCATTGTATTAAGATTTGGGAACATTTTGTTGGCATAGCCTGTCATTTGCAAAAGCGAAGCCGCAACGCAGGCGGTAAGACCTACACATCGACCTGCCGAAATATCCGTACCTGTTAATACGATACATCCTGCAATACCCAAAGCAATCGGAAGCTTTGCGGCGGTGAGCGAAACAATATTAACTATTGACGATACACTCAAAAATGCCGGAACCTTGATTGCAATAAAAATCACCGCTATTGCAATGATGATATACATTGCGTTGTTAAATAATAAATCTGTAATTAATCTTTTTTTGTCGTCCTTGTCTGCCGCTTTGAATTTTTCAACCCAAAGGGAGATACGTGAACGCTTAACCTTTTTTATACTTGTGTCAGCCATAATGAAATCCTCCTTATACATATTTTGCCGCAAGTGTCATAATCTCTTCCTGATTAGTAGTCTTTGCGTCAACCTCACCTGAGAGCCTGCCGCCCGACATAACAAGAATTTTATCGCATACGCCTAAAAGCTCTGCCATTTCGGAAGAAACCATAATGACTGTTTTGCCTTTTTTGGCAAGGTCAAGAATAAGCTGATAAATTTCGTATTTTGCGCCTACGTCGATACCTCTTGTCGGTTCGTCAAGAAGAAGCACGGTAGGGTCAGTCAAAAGCCACCTTGCAAGGATAACCTTTTGCTGATTACCGCCTGAAAGCGAGCTGATTTTTGTTTCCTGATTAGGAGTTTTAACTCTAAGGGATTTTATATATTCGTCAGTCGTGTCCTTCATTTTCTTTTTGTTAAGAAACGGACCGGTCTGATATTTTTTTAAGCTTGAAATTGTAGTATTTTCTCTGATATTCAAAATTCCGAAAATACCTGTTGCACGTCTTTCCTCAGTCAAAAGGGCAAAGCCGTTTTTGATTGATTCGTGCGGATTCCTGTTTTTAACCTCTTTGCCGTCAAGTGTGATTTTTCCGCTTTTTTTGGTGGTTATTCCAAATATTTGCTCTAAAAGCTCTGTTCTTCCTGAGCCGTCAAGCCCTGCCACACCAAGGATTTCTCCTCTTCTTGCCTGAAATGAAACATTATTAAGGTTTGTATATTCGCCGCTTAAATTTTCGACATTAAGAAGAACGTCTCCGATTTTATTGTCTTTTTCAGGATAACGGTTTGTAAGTTCACGGCCAACCATAAGCTTAATGATTTCGTCCATAGTAAGCTCACTTGCTGCCTTTGTGGCAATCCATTTGCCGTCACGCATAATTGTAACGTCGTCGCTTATGCGCAAAATTTCCTCCATTTTGTGAGAAATATAAATAATGCCGCAGCCTCTGTCCCTGAGCATATTAATAATACGGAAAAGATGTTCAACCTCTTCCTCGGTAAGCGATGAGGTTGGCTCATCAAAAACAATTATTTTTGAATTGTAGGAAACGGCTTTGGCAATTTCAACCATTTGCCTTTGCGAAACCGACATTGTGCTCATAACGGCTTTCGGGTCAACGTTAATTTCGAGGTCTTTAAAAACCTTCATTGTTTCGTCATACATTTTCTTTTCACTTGTGAAAGGAAGATATTTTGAAACCTTTGGAAATCTGCCGAGCCACATATTGTCCATAACATTACGCTTGAGCGCTTGGTTGAGCTCCTGATGTACCATTGCAACACCGTTTTCAAGGGCTTCCTTACTGTTTTTGTAATTAACCTCTTTTCCATCGACATAAATGTGACCGTTGTCTTTGCTGTAAACACCGAAAAGACATTTCATAAGTGTTGATTTACCGGCGCCGTTTTCACCCATAAGTGCATGAACTGTTCCTTTTTTGACCGTCAACTGTGCATGGTCAAGCGCTTTGACACCCGGAAAAGTCTTTTCTATATCAACCATTTTTAACAATATATCTTTGTCAGTCGCAGAAACGGATTTATTTATATTGTTTTGCATATGTATCTCTCCTATCTGCTTTGAATAGTACGGTTGAGGCAAAAAGCCCCAACCGTATTTTGTGAAGTTAATTTATATTATTTTTCTGAATCTGCTGTGTAAGCCGAATAAGGAATATTTACTCTCCAAGTGCCTACTACGTTTGCAGTGTCAATACTGTCAAGTGCGTTTGCACCGTTGAGGTAATTACCCATAATTGTTGTGATTGCTGTAGCCATACCCTGTGCGTCTTGCTTGATTGTACCAATCATTGAGCCTGACTTGATAGCTGATTTAGCTGCGTCTGTTGCATCAACACCGAATACAGGAATAACCTTTTTGCCATCCTTGTTGTAGCCTGCTGTTTGAAGAGCAGATACTGCGCCGAGTGCCATTTCGTCGTTGTTGGCAATTACAAGTTCAATCATATTTTTGTTTGATTCTGTGTACTGAGCAAGAGCTGTGCTCATATAGTTTGTAGCTGCTGCTGATGACCATAAGCCGTCCTGGTCAACAAGATATTTGTTCTTGTTAGCTGCATCATAGAACTCGAGGTCAGGCTTTCCTGCTTTTTCAAGAACCTTGTTAGCGTCCTCAACGCCGTACTTTGTACGTGCGATTGCTTCCATATTGCCCTCTTGACCCTTGAACATTACATAGCTGATTTTGCCGTCGCCGTTAAGGTCGAGCTTGTCATAGTTGTTTACAAGGTATTCGCCAATCATCTGACCCTGCATATGACCTGCCTGCTCGTAGTCTGTTCCTACGAATACACACTTTTCATAGCTTTCAATAACCGACTGGTCAACAGAACGGTTAAAGAAGATTACAGGAACGTTTTTAGCCTTTGCAAGATTAATAATGTTTTGAGCCGCATCATTTGAGCCTGTGTCAACTACATTGACGATGAGCATTGATGAGCCTTTTGCAAGTGCTGTTTGAACCTGCTCGGTCTGTGTTGTCTGGTTGCCGTTTGCGTCGTAATCGTTATAGGTATAGCCGCCGTCTTTCAAAATTTTATCCATTGATGAACGAACGGTTGAAATGTATGCATCGCTGAAGGTGTAATAGAATACCGATATCTCACCTTTGGCAGACGAAGCCGCCTTTGTTGTGCCGCCGTCATCCTTTTTTGAAGAACAAGCTGCAAAACCTACTACCATTACTACTGCTAATAATAATGCCAATAACTTTTTCATCTTTTTCATAAAGATTACCTCCTTAAAATTTTTCGTTAAGTCATTGTGTGTCTTTATTATATCTTTGACAGATTTAAAATTGAATGTGATTTTTTATTCAAAGTGTATAAAAAATTACGATATTTATGATTTATTATGTTAAAATTACTACCCAAAAGCATAAAAAACGGCTTTGACAAGCCAAAATTGACCGTCAAAGCCGTTTTGAATATTTGTTAATTACTGCTTTCGCTAAAGCTGAAAAGTATTTTTTGAATATCAGGTGAAAACATATTTTTTCGAGTTACAACATAGGTGTCGGTTTCAATTGTGCTTGTTTGCGATTTTTTGCCCGACAGTATTTCAGACGCTTTTGAAACCGAGGTGTAACCCATAGAAAAAGGATTTTGAACAATCAGTGTATCTATCTCTCCGCTTTCAAGCATATTTACGCAGTTGACATTGCTGTCAAAGCCTATGCCGAAAACCTTGTTATTCAAATTTAATTCCTTTATTGCATATGCCACCCCGATGGTTGACCATTCGTTGAAGCCTATCAGCACATTGATTTGCTTGTGCTTTTTTAGTAGCTTTTTTGCACCGGCGGTTGCACTTTCTTTGTTTGATTCAACATTAACTGTATCAACAATTTTTGCATTATCTATTTTGTTTATATAATCGGTAAATCCTTTTAATCGCCCTTTGCCGTTTTCGGTATTTGCGCCATAATTTACTATACCTATATTAATAGACTTTTGCTCCTTGCACAAATCGACTGCCTGCTTTGCCGCTTTTTTTCCGGCTTCAATATTGTTTGTACCCACAAAAAGCTCCTTGCCGTTTACATCAACGTCGCTGTCAACCGTGATTACCTTAATTCCGCTGTTAATGGCTTTTTGAACGGCATCGGCATTTTTTTCAAAATCTATCGCTGAAAGAATTATGACGCCTACATTGTTTGAAACTGCGTTTTCAATCATTTTGTTTTGGGCGTTGTAATCCTCTTCGTTTTCAGGACCTTCAAATGTAACGTTTACATTGTATTCGGTTGCCGCAGACAGCGCTCCGTTTTTCATATCGTTCCAAAAAGTTGAGTCGCTGCCTTTTGTTATTATTGCAATATTGTTGCTTTTGTTGTCAAATTCTGCGCCTTTTGCACAGCCAAACAGGACTGCAATAAGAAAAAAAGTAAGAGTGAGCAAGGCAGTCGCTTTTTTAATATTCATGTTCTTGTCCTTTCTCAATTTTTGGAATTTTAATCGTTACGGTTGTGCCGACGTCAAGCTCGCTATCAATCGTAATTCCGTATTCCTCTCCGAAATATATTTTCAGTCGGTCATTTACATTCTTAACACCGATACCTTTTGAGTCGCTTCGGTCCTTTTGAAGAATGGTTTGGCATTGCTCCTGCGTCATTCCCAGTCCGTTATCCTTAACGATTATCACAATATCCTTGCCTTGGCGACGGACAATAATTTTAATTTCGCCCTCGTCAACCATTCGGTCAAGCCCGTGATAAATTGCATTTTCAATAAACGGTTGAATTGTAATTTTGTTGCACATATAGCCCAAAACGCTTTTGTCAACATCAAATGAATAGGTAAATTGGTTTTTGTATCTGTAGCTTTGAATAATAAGATAGCTTTCGGCGTGCTTGAGTTCGTCGCTTATTGTTATAAATTCATTGCCGTGGCTTATGCTTATTCTGAAAAGCTTTGCAAGCGCACCCACCATTTTGACTGCGTCCTTGCTGTTGTCCTGCTCACACATCCATTGAATTGAATCAAGCGTATTATAAAGAAAATGAGGATTGATTTGAGCCTGCAAGGCTTTCAGTTCCGTCTTTCTGAGAACAATTTCTTCATTGTGAACCTTTTCCATAAGCGACTGAATCATAAGCACCATATGTTCAAACGATGACGAAAGCGTTTTGAATTCCACAACGTTACTCATATCTGCCTTGTATTCAAATGATTCCGCCTGCTTTTCAAATTTTTGCATTGAATCAACAAGCCTTCTGACAGGTCTTGTAACAGTTCTTGAAAGAATAAAATAAACCAAAACCGATATAAAAAGGCTGAATAAAATCGCAAATGCAGAGCCGATGATTATTTGGCTTTTTACTGCCTGTGTTATTTCGTCATTAAAGCTTACGCCTACTATTTTCCAATTACACGAGGCAAGGGAGGATATGTTATAAATATTATTTCTTTTCCTGTGTATTCCGTCTGCAAGGTCAAAAATCTCATCGGTATTTTCCTTTTTCAATCCCGAAAAAAGAATTTGCTGTTGTGGGTGATAAATAATTTCGCCTTTTGAATTGATAATGTAGCAATAACCCCTTTGACCGATGCTCACTTTATCAATATATTTTGCAATTGACGAGAATTTGAAATCAATCACAACAAAAACCTGGCGGGCATAAAGATTTGAATATTCTTTTTTTGCAATTGTTACAACCCACGGATATTTGTTTTCATAAATCGTATTTACGTGGGGTTGAGTAATTGCGTATCCGTCAGTAAGTCCTGAAAAAGCGGCTTTGTCAAACGATAAATTAGTAGGATTGCTTTTTACTTTGTCGTTGTTGTCGTTTCCGTCTAAAAGCAAATTGCCCTGCATATCATAAAGCATAACGCAATATATATCTTCTTCAAGTCTGGATGCTGTTGATATTGCATTTTGAAGCGACGAGGTATCGGTACAACTGTTCATTTCATCGCAAAGGTTATCAAGCTTGTTTTTTATTGACGAAACATAATTAGAAACGGTCTCGTTAGCCTGCGACACAGCTTGCCTGCTCGATACATAAGCCGAATCAAACATTGAATTTTTGTAAAATATGCCAAAAAATAATGTAGAAGCAAGAGTTGAAAATATAACGCCGAAAACAACGATTGCTATAATCAATACAGACAATTTTATTTTGTTACGCTTAAACATCGTTTTTTCCTAAATGCTCCTCTCTGTATTTGTTAGGTGACATACCGTAATATTTTTTAAAGCAATAACTGAAATAGTGTTGGTCACTGTATCCGCATTTTTGTGATATTTCAAAAATTTTCATTGACGTACACAACAGTAAATCGCTTGCCGCTTTCATTCTGCGTTCTGTAACAAGGGCAATAAAATTTTGCGACTTCGTTTTCTTTATAAGCGCACTTAAATAGTTTGGGCTTACACCCAGCTTGTCGCTTGCGTCGGTCAATGATAAATCCTCATTCATATATTCGTCGTTTATAATTTGAAGTGCTCTGTCGCAAATCGTTTCGCTTTCGTGCCTTTGCGAGCGTGAAATGATATCTCTTGCGTCAAGGCAAAGCGATATCAGTTCTTTTTTATACTGCTCGTTAAAATCGAATGACAGGCGAGAGGTGAAAGGATTATTTGATGAGAAAAGCTCAGATAATGCGTCATTGTCAGATAAAACGCTTACGCATCTGTGCGCCGTTGCAAGTATTTGAATAATCAAATAATTTATTTCGTCACGATTTTTATTTGACAACATATCATTAAGAAATTCACTTATTTCTTCCTTGTTGCCTATTTTTAAAAGCTGCTCAAGCTTATGGACGGACTTTTCTATGTCCTCAAGTTCATATATGCTTTTGCGTTCCTGATCGTTAATAAATCTGATATCGCCTGCACCGTCAGAGGTGTATCGCCTTGCCGTGATAGCCTGAGCGCAAGCAAGCGACAAAAGCGCAGGGCTTTCAACTGTTTGGCTGATACCGATTGTGCATTTTTGGTCGAAAAGCTTTTTTGCGCTTTGCACAAGCTCAATTACAGGAAGTCTTAATTTTGTTGACATTTCTTCTGCTTCACTCGTCACAAGCGTAACAATTCTGCCGTTTACAAAAAAACTTTCGCAATTTGCATATTTTCCTACAATGCTGTTTACAAAATCAATATGATGTGCCTTGGTACAGTTTTCCCCGCTGAAAGTTTTGAATTTTGACACAACAACGCTGTAGCAGTCATTGTCGCTTTTAATAAGTCCTAACCTTTTGGCACTGTCTTTCAACTCTTGAGGTGTATAAATATCCTCTCCTGTTCCTAAAAGCAATGGCAAAAGAAATTCCGTTTTCTTAAGCCTTAACTCGGTTTCTTCATTTGATGTCCCTGTTTTAAGCCTTTCAAATTCTTCGTCCATTTCCGCTTTGATTTTTACGAATTCTTCGCTGATTTCGCTTGCGGAAATAGGTTTTAAAAGATAACGGATAACATTATACTTAAACGCTTCCTGTGCATATTCAAAATCATCGTATCCGCTTAAAATAACAAGCTTTGTGGCAGGTCTTATTTCTCTTGCCTTTCTTGCAAGTTCAAGTCCTGTCATAAGCGGCATTTTGATATCAGTCAAAATTAAATCGGGTTCCAGTTTTTCAAGAAGTTCAAGTGCTTCAATTCCGTTTTCAGCGTCGCCTACAACTTTAAATCCGGCTTTTTCCCAATTTACGCTTTTAATAACTGCTTCTCTTTGGCGTATCTCGTCATCAACTACAAGCACACTATACATAATTTTCCCTCTCAATAAAATCACTTATTTTGCGTATACTTATCTAAATTTATTATATATAAAGTTAATCTATTTATCAAGTATGTTTGAGGGATAAAAATATGTGTACTAAAATATCCGATAATTAATGTTTTTTACTGAATTACTGTTCAAATCAAGACAGTGAAAACGCAAAAACATCTCTATTGTCCTGTCTTCACAAATAAAGACCAATCACTTTAGTGGTTGGTTTTTATTTGTGTATTCGATAATACTCAAGGCGGATTCGAACCGCAAAACTATCAATGCGACGACTTGGCGAATTCACTAGTCTACTGTAAATTACAGTATTCGTTGACATAATTAAATAAATAAGATACAATTATATCGGAAGCAGTAAGACCCAGGTCATTATTTGACTGAAAGTTTGGCTCGATAAGAACGGCTGCTTCTTATCCATTTAGTAAAAGCACAACATACAACTAAAATATATACGAAAACTGCAAGGAGTTTGAATATGAAATTATTTTCAAAGCCGAAATATCCGAAAAATTATCCGATAAAACAAGTGCCCTCAACCGAGCCAAACGAATACCAACTCGAGCAGATTAACAGAAAATTCGGTATGTTTATCCACTTTGGAATAAATACATTCAACAACGTGGAATGGTCGAACGGCAAACTGCCGATTGAAAGTTATTGCCCCACGGATATTGATGCAGACGGCTGGGTGAAAGCGGCATATGAAGCCGGAATGAATTATGTAATAATCATAGCAAAACACCACGACGGCTTTTGCCTTTGGAACACATACACAACCACATACGGCGTGAGAAATTCGCCCGACAAAACCGATGTAATCTCCGAGGTTGCAAAGGCATGCGACAAATACGGCATTAAACTCGGAATTTATTATTCGCTTTGGGACAGGCACGAGCACTGCTACAAAAATGACGAGGCATACATTAAATATATGGAAAAGCAACTCGTTGAACTCTTGGACGGAAGATACGGAGAAGTGGTCGAACTGTGGCTTGACGGCGGCTGGGACAAGCCGTGCCGCAAATGGCAACTTGACAGAATATACAACACGGTAAAAAAGTTACAGCCTAAATGCCAAATCGGAGTCAATCTCACAATAGGAAAATTCACCGACAAAAAGGGAGTTCCAAAGAAAAGATATCAGCCGAAAAATTATCAATACGGTGACCCTATCGCAATGTTCCCGTCAGATTTCAGGCTTTGGGACCCGCATATGTGCAGAGAGGACGACCCGAAAATTTACACCTTCAACGGCGAAAAATACTATTTACCGTTTGAGCAGACCATATGCTCACGAAAAGAGGGTGTCTGGTTTTATTCCGACGAATACGAAAACAAGACATTGCAAGACGCAGACGAAACAGCAAAAAATTATCGCATACTCGAAAAGGCACATAATCTGATGGTGATTAATCTTCCGCCTGACAAGAACGGAAAACTCAGCAAAAACGATGTTGATAATTTAATGCTTATCGCAGAAAAACTCGGTATAAGAAGATAAAAAAAGCGAAGTAGATAAATATCTACTTCGCTATTTTGGTACGCTGGAAGGGACTCGAACCCCCGACCTACTGGTTCGTAGCCAGTCACTCTATCCAGCTGAGCTACCAGCGCATACCAATAAAAATATATCAACTTATTCAGTTGTTAACAAAATGTCCACAAGTCGACCTTGTGTTTCGTAGCCAGTCACTCTATCCAGCTGAGCTACCAGCGCATTTATGTGTTGCACGTTTTTGTGCTTAGATAATATAACACAAATAAAACAAAAATGCAACACTTTTTTTATTTTTTATAAGGATTATTTGAAATATATTTTTCAAGAATATCTGCGGCAAGCTCCACAAGCTCCGGGCACGGGCGTTTTTTATAGTATTCCTTTGTGCGAGGCTCGGCAAGCGGCGAATCGGGGCCGGGCTTTGAAAGACCGAGAAGCTCACGGCATACTATCGAGCCGTTTTCCTCTCTAAATTCATTTGCTACAGCTTGAACTCGCTTATAAATTCCTGACTTATCATCATCATAAAGTGCAGAGATAACGAAGGTCATACCGGAAACAGCTCCGCAAACCTCTCTCATTCTGCCCATTCCGCCGCCGAAGCCGACGGTTAATTTTTCAACAAGCGATTTTGGCATATTCATTTCTTCTGCAAAAGCAGCGGCAACCGCTTGCGAGCAGTTAAGACCGCTCATAAAATTTTCTTTAGCTGATTCGCCCTTTGTCATTTTTATCTCTTTTCTTTATTATTATGTTTATACCTATATTATTTGATTACTTGTATTACTCGCCGAAAACAAAGTCGCTGCCTGAATTTGAAGCGGTTGTTTCAGGCGCTTGAGTTTCAACAGGTGAGAATTGTGCTGAAAAGCTTGCATTTTGGTTAGCAGTGAAGGTGTATTCTTCCTTGCTGCTTACTTTAACTCCGTTTGAATACCAGCCGTCAAACTTGTATCCGTCGTCAGCTCTTGCAACAAGAGTAACCTTTTTGCCGTTTTCATACTTGCCGTCACCCTCTGCTTCGCCGCCTCCGCTTGAGCTTGTGTTGATTATCCAAAGGGAAGCAGTGGTTTGCTTGGTGGTTTTTTCGGTAGTTGATTCGGTTGTACTTTCTGTAGTCTTTTTCTCTGTGGTGCTGTATTTGTCGCTTGTAGAATCAGACTGTGTAGAAATTTTAGTAAGGTTTGAAGATGTGGTATTGTCCTTGTTCTTGTTATGAGCAATTGCTGCAACAGAAGCAATGATTGCAATAAGAATAACCGCAAGAACAGCAATAATTATGATGCTTTTCTTTTCGGCACCTTTATTTTTCTTTTCGCTTTCGTTATTTTTTTGATTATTATATTGATTATTATATTGATTTTCTTTATCATAATCATTATAGTTATCGTTTCGGTTTTGAACTTGATTATTCGGCTCGTTTACTGCTTTAAAGGTTTGAGTTCTGTCGTCGTCAATACTGTTTGCATTGTCAAAATCGCTTTCGTCATAAAGAGGAGAGCCGCAAACCTCACATATGTATCTGTTGTCATCGTTGTCTGCGCCGCAGTTTTTACATCTCATTATTTATCACTCCTTGAAAAATATATTAAAAATACTGTACTATAGTCTGTTTTCATCAAAATAGTATACCATAATAATGTATAAATCTCAATGTAAAAATTAATTTTTTAAAAATTATGACTTAATTTTAAATTTTCTATTGACATTTTGTGAGATTTAATATAAATTTAATATGTAGCGTTTTATAAAACGGATTCGTATAATTCTGAAAGGGGAACCCTGAAAATGAACAAATATGTGAAAAAAGGCTTGTGCCTTGTACTTGCTACAGGATTAATCGCAAGCTCATTTGCAGGATGTGCAAAAGTAAATTACGTAACTGAAGGTGCCATTAAGGCTATTCACCAAATTAAGGACGGCAGTTGGAAGAAACAAGCAGAGGGCGAAAAAGCCGGTTCTTCAGAAGATACTTCTGTTCTTGAAAAGTCATTTGAGGCAGGCAAGTACGGCGGAGTTGAGTTTAAGTCACTCGAAGATGTTGCTAACTATTATAAAGAGGCTTATGATTACACTAAGACTCTTACTGCCGAGTATGTCAATGATAAGGGTCAGACTGAGACTTTCTACAAGCTTCTCGGTGATGAGAAAATTAATGTAGGTAAGGTTATGATTGACGGCAAGGAAAATGCTGTTATTAACAAGCTCGTTCCGGGTATTGTTGACGGCTTATTTAAGCCAAACATTTACGGTCTTGTTCCTTGTAACAACCGTAACCCTAAGCTTGATAACTACAATTGTGACGAGAAAGATCCGGGCAAAAAAGACTTTAGAAAGTCTTATGTTAAGGGTGAGGACGTTCTTGACGCTAACATTACAGATAACGGCGACGGAACTATCACAATGGTAATTCAGCCAAAGGCTGCTGAAATGAGTATGAGAGGCGAGGATTCACAGGGTGACTTCTTCGAGGTTCTCGGTGATATCAGTGCAACTGTTGCACAAATCGACGTTATTTCATTCGCTCAGGGTACTGCAGAAGATAACATTAAGGTTACATATAAGGGCGGTACCGTTACTTGCACAATCAATACTAAGACTAAGGAAATCACTAAGGCCGAGTATGATATGGTTGCAGAGGTAGCTGTAAACCATGCAAATGTAGCAGTTATTAAGGATAAGAGCGCATCTCTTTTAATCAAGTATAAGAACACATTCCCTGCTTCTGACGAAGCAACAATGAAGGCAAGGCAGTTTAAGAGAAAGTAATTAAGACTTTCTATGTTTAGAGAATTTAAGAGCATCTCGATTGAGGTGCTCTTTTTCTATGCAATTTTGGTTTATTTATCGTTATTTGTTAATAATATGTTTGTTGAATTAAATATAATAATGATTTATAATTTATATATAATAATTTACTGAGAGGGGTATATTATGCGCAAGGTTATTAATATTGACAAGGATTGGAAATTTTCAAAAGAGGCTTCCTCTGTACCAAGCACGTTTCCGAGCGATTGGGAGAGCATTGATTTGCCATACACTTTCAATGGCGATGACGGACAGGACGGCGGCAACGATTATTATCGTGGCAAGGGATATTTTGCAAAAAGCTTGGCTAAAAGCGATATGCCTGACGGCGAAGAAGTTTATCTTCAGTTTGACGGTGTAAATTCAACAGGTACCGTTTATTTTAACGGAAAAGAAATTTGCGTTCATAACGGCGGATATTCTACCTTTAGGGTTAAGCTTGATGATATTAAGGACAAAAATTTGCTTGTTGTTGTTGCCGATAACTCGCCTAACGATTACGTTTATCCTCAGGTTGCGGATTTTACATTTTACGGCGGTATTTACAGGGATGTAAGCCTTATCGGAGTTGGAAAAAATCATTTTGACCTTGATTTTTACGGTGCGCCCGGCATTGCGGTTACACCTGAAATCAGCGGCGATGACGCAAAAATTACTGTTGACGTTTATTGCGACGGCGAGGTTGAATTTGAAATAAGCGACGGCAATGAGGTTGTTGCAAGGGCTAAGGCAAGCGGTAAAAATCCGAGTGCTAAGCTTGAAATTAAAGACGTTCATCTTTGGGACGGTGTTGACGACCCATTTCTTTATACCGCTGTCGCTAAGCTTATTGTTGACGGCGAGGCAATTGACGAGGTTAAAACACGCTTTGGTTGCCGCACATTTGAGATTGATGCGCAAAAAGGATTTATTTTAAACGGCAGAGAGTATCCTTTAAGAGGTGTTTCAAGGCATCAGGACAGGCCGCATATCGGTAATGCGCTCTTGCCTGAGCATCACAAAGAGGATATGGATTTGATTTGCGAAATGGGTGCTAACACTATCCGTCTTGCCCATTATCAGCACGCTCAGTATTTTTATGATTTGTGCGACGAGAGAGGTATTGTTGTTTGGGCTGAAATTCCGTATATTTCAAAGCATCTTGAAAAAGGTGTTGAAAATACAAAGTCGCAAATGAAAGAACTTATTTATCAAAATTACAATCACCCGTCAATCGTGGTGTGGGGACTTTCAAATGAAATTACAATGGGCGGTGCAACTTCGCCTATTGTTGAAAATCATAAAATGCTCAATGACCTTGTTCATTCGCTTGATAAAACAAGGCTTACTACCGAAGCTGTGCTTACTGCCTGCAATATTAATGAGGAATATGTGCATATTTCGGATGTTCTTTCGTATAACCATTATTTCGGCTGGTACGGCGGCGATGTGTCAATGTACGGCGATTGGTTTGACACATTCCACAAGAAATATCCAAACAAGGCAATCGGTATGAGCGAGTACGGCTGCGAGGCACTCAATTGGCACACAAGTAACCCTGAACAGGGAGATTATACTGAGGAATATCAGGCATATTATCACGAGGAAGTAATCAAGCAAATTGCAAAACGTCCTTATCTTTGGGCTACTCACGTTTGGAATATGTTTGACTTTGCCGCAGACGCACGTGCCGAGGGCGGCGAAAACGGTATGAACCACAAGGGACTTGTCACATTTGACAGAAAGTATAAAAAAGACAGCTTTTATGCTTATCAGGCTTGGCTTTCCAAAAAGCCGATGCTCCATATCTGCGCAAAGAGGTATGTTGACAGGGTTGAGGACGTGACCAAGGTTACTGTTTATACAAATCTTGACGAGGTTGAGCTTTTTGCAAACGGCGAGAGTGTCGGCAAAAAGAAAAAGGGTGAATTTCCGTTCTTCCACTTTGAAGTTAAAAATGAGGGTGAAACCACCCTTGTTGCAAAAGCAGGCGATTTAACAGACGAGGCTCAAATCAGAAAAGTTGACAAGTTTAACGAAGATTACAGGCTTAAAGAAGAGGGTGCGGTAATCAATTGGTTTGAGATTGAAACTCCTGCCGGTTATTACAGCGTAAACGATACTTTGGGCGATATTCTTTCAACCTTTAGAGGAAAAATTTGTGCAGTAAAGCTTCTTCTTAAAATGAAAAAGGCGCTTACACCCGACGGTCCTAAGCAAAAGGGCAAGAAAAAAGGCGCCGAGGTTATGGGCTTTAAGCTTAGTGATATCAACAAGACTATGATTGATATGCTCAAGGGCTTTACAGTTAAGCGTGGACTTATGATGCTTGGCGGCAAATTCACCAAGGAGCAAATTCTTGAGATAAACGCTATGTTAAACAAGGTTAAAAAGAAATAATATATGTTGAAAAAGCGCAAATACTATTATTGGTGATAATGAGTGTTTTACGTTTTTGATGATGAGGTGAAAAGCATTGATGTTGATGAAATCGGCAAAAATATGCTTACACTCGGATTTATAACGGTTGGTGAGCTTGAAAGGCTTGCCGCCGTTTTTTCTTTGCCTAAAAATATTATTGAACTTTGCAGAAAAAAATCAGACAGCAGCTTTTTAACAAAATTTATTAACGATGATTTTAGTTTTATTCGCATAAATATAATATGTAATAAAACAGAAAGCAACAACGAATTGGCAATTATAATTTCTAAAAATATGATGATAATTGTTAATATTTGCGATGATTTTTCGTTTAATCAAAAGTGCTTTTTAAACGTTCTTTCAAATACCGCCTGCGAAAGCGCAACGCTTGAAAAGCTTATTTGTTCGTTTCTTGAAACGATTGCAAAACAGTGTTCGGCTCAGTTTGATGTGCAAGAGGAGATAGCTATGCTTGAAAAAGAAGTTATCGATAAAAATGTTTGCGAAAATTTTGCCGAGTTGCTGATTGAAAAGAAAAGAGAACTTTTGCGCCTTCGTGCTTTTTATGAACAGCTTATTGATGCAACTGAGATATATATTGAAAATGAAAACGAACTTTTGGATGAAAAATCATATAAGCTTTTCAGGCTCTTTCGGGATAAGGCTGTAAGATATAAGGAAAATACGGATATTTTGAGAGAAAGCGTAACTCATCTTTGGGACGCATATCAAACAAGCATTGACGCAAGGCAAAATGAAATAATGAAGCTTTTTACCGTCGTGACTTCTGTTTTTTTGCCTATGACCGTTATAGTCGGCTGGTACGGAATGAATTTTAAATATATGCCGGAGCTTTCCTCCCGCTTTGGATATCCGTATGTGATTTTTTTAAATGTTGCAGTTGTTTTTTCACTTATTTATATTTTTAAACGAAAAAGGTGGATTTGAAATTATAAGCGATTTTTAATAGACACTGACATTTCAAAATGATGTATCGTGAATGTGTGCTCAAGGTAAATTTCTATGACTCGTGCAGGGAAATTAATTCAGGCTTTATCGGCGCATATCACAACGAAATCGTAATTTGCGAAAAAATTTGATATTTTTTTATCCGTCAAAATTGCCTGTTTTGGCGGATTTTTTAATAATTGTAACCTGATGTTTACAAAAGAGTAACAAAAAAATCTTGATTTATCTTATAAGTTGATATATTATATTATTAATAATAATGAATAAGTGCGCTAAGGCGTAAATTTATAATGAAATACAAGGGGAAAAAATCGTGATAGAATTCAGAAATGTATCAAAGGTTTACGACAGCAACGGTACCCACGCCCTTTCAAATGTTAATATCAAAATTGAGGACGGAGAGTTTGTTTTCGTTGTAGGCTCTTCGGGTGCAGGTAAAAGTACATTTTTAAAACTCATTATGCATGAGGAAAAGCCAACCGAGGGTGAAATTATTTTTAACGAATATTCATCTGCCACTCTTAAGAAAAAGCAGGTTCCTTATTACAGAAGAGAAATGGGCATAGTGTTCCAGGACTTCCGCCTTATTCCTAAAATGTCGGTTTATGACAATGTTGCGTTTGCAATGCGTGTTATCGGCGCTAAGGAAAAGGAAATCCGTAAGAGAGTGCCATATATTCTTCAGCTTGTAGGTCTTTCTCAAAAGGCACGTTCGATGCCTAATGAGCTTTCGGGCGGTGAGCAACAGAGAGTTTCTCTTGCAAGGGCGCTTGTTAATAATCCTAAGGTTATTATTGCGGACGAGCCTACGGGTAACGTTGACCCTGAAATGAGCCACGAGATTGTAGGTCTTTTGACTAAGATTAACAATGCCGGCACAACTGTTATTATGGTTACTCACGAGCACGATTTGGTGCGTTCGTTCCAAAGACGTGTTATTGTTATTAAAAACGGCGAGGTTGTATCCGATACTCCCGACCCTACCCATGCTCAGTTTACAGGCGAAAACCCTAAAGCAGACACCGATATGTTCTTTTTTGACGAGGACGTTGAGATTGATAATGTTGACGTTTTGCCTAAGGACGAAAACGAAGAGGATATTTTTGATAACCTCGAAAGCGTTGTAAGCGACGAGAGCGCAGAGGAAGAACAGGGAGGTGAGCAGTAATGACAGGTGCAAGTTTAAAATATTTAATTCAAGAGGGCTTTAGGAATACTTGGACAAACAGAATGATGTCTATCGCATCAATTTGCGTTCTTATGAGTTGCCTTGTTCTTATTGGCTCTGCTTCAATGATATTCCTTAATATTGATTCTCTTCTCGGCAAAATTGAAGAGGAAAATGTAATTATGGTTTATATCACGGATGACGCAACACCCGATGATATTACAAATATGCAAAACGAGATTACTGCTTGCGGAAATATTAAAAGCGTTGAATTTATTTCAAAGGAAAGCGCTTGGCAGGAACAGCTTAACACAATGGAGAAGGCTCAAGCAGAATTCTTTACTCAGATAAGCTCCGATATTCCGCTTCCGAATGCCTATAAGGTAACGGTTGAAAATCTTGACAAATTTGACGAAACGGTTAATAAGCTTAAAAAAATACAGCACGTTGATACTATCAGAGAAAACAAAAATCTTGCTAAGAAGCTTGTTGCGTTAAGGCAGGGAATTACGGTTATTTCCTTTGTTATTATCGCAGTATTGTTTGTTATTTCTGTTTTCATTATTTCAAACACAATTAAACTTACGGTTTACAGCCGCCGTTTAGAGATAAGCATTATGAAATCAGTCGGGGCAACTAATTCATTTGTCCGTTTGCCGTTTGTGGTTGAAGGTATAATCCTCGGTATCACATCGGGCGTTATCAGTTTAGGCTTTGTATGGGGACTTTACGAACTTGCGGTTAAAGAATTTTCCGATATCCTCAGTTCGTTTAACGGCTTAGGCTTCCTTAAATTTACCGATTATGCACTTCCGATGCTCGGAATATTTGTTGCTATCGGTGTGTTGACCGGTGTCGGAGGCTCAATTATTACAATGAGTAAATATTTAAATAAGGAAGGCAGTGAAATAAGTGGCATTTAGTATGAAACGAACATTGTCATTGATTTTAAGCTTTGCATTTCTTATATCAAGCTTTGGCAGTGCTTTTTCGGCTCAGGCTAAGTCAACATCACAGCTTAGAAGTGAAAAGCAAAAAATTCAACAGCAGATAGACAGCGCTCAAAGCAAGCTGAATAAGCTTTCTGCCCAAAAGCAAAAAAATGAGGAATATCTTGCAACGCTCAGGTCAAAAATAAACTTGATGCAAGACAAGATTGATTCTCTTGAAGATGATAAAGCCGCATTGCAAGCGGAAATTGATGCAATTCAGGTAAAAATCACGCAAACAGAACAGGATATTGCAGACGCTCAGGCAAAAATTGACCAAAAGCAGGCTGAATTTGACCAGACCTATCAGGTTTATTGCCAAAGGCTTCGTGCAATGTATATATCAGGCTCTGCATCTACTCTTGAGGTGCTTTTAACTTGCAAGGATGTAAGCTCAATGCTTACACGTGCGCAAATGGTTAAGTCGGTATCTCAGCAAGACAGCGCAATTCTCGACGAGCTTATGACAAAGATGCAGGAAATCGAGAAAGAAAAGAAAAAGCTTGAAGAAAAACGAAACGAATTAACTAACGATAAGCAGCAGCTTGAATCTAACAAGAAGGAACTTCAGTCAAGTATTGATGAAATTGATTCATCAAAAAGCGAACTTGATGCCGAGGTTGCAGAGTGTAACGAGGTTATGAAAAGCCTTTCAAGCCAGTCGAGCGAGTATAAGGAGCTTATTGAAACCAATCAGGCACAGCTTGAGCAGGTTGAAAGCGAAATTCGTGCGGCAATTGCTTCCGCTTCAAGGGGAAGCGGCTCAATTTCAGGCTCAACGGGTAACGGCTCAGGCGAGCTTGGTTATCCGACGGATTCGAGAAGAATATCGGCAGGTTATCCTAACTATTCATCGGGCGGATACCACGGCGGTATTGACTTCCCGGTAAGAACAGGCTCAAACGTATATGCTGCGGCTTCGGGTAAAGTTATTCTTGTTAAATATCTTAATTACAGCTACGGCAGATACATAATTATTGACCACGGCAACGGACTTTCAACGCTTTATGCTCATAATTCAAGCATTGAAGTAAGTGTAGGACAAAAGGTGTCGAGAGGTCAGGTTATTGCTCACAGCGGTTCAACAGGTAATTCAACAGGTCCGCACTGCCATTTTGAAGTTCGTGTAAACGGCAGCAGAGTTAATCCTAATAACTATTTATAATTTTAATATTTTTTATACTAAGGGGTGTAGCCAATGAAACAGAAGAGTTTTTTAACTAAAATTTTAGCTGTTTTGTTGGCTACTGCCTTTTTTGCGGCTTCCCCCGCTCATATTGTTGCGCTTGCAACAGGCAATTCTCAATCCGATGAATATGCCGGTATGACGGCAGAGGAAAAGCAGGCGGCAATCGAGCAAAAAATCAAGGAACTTGATTCAAAGCTTTCTTCTCTCGGTAAGGAATCAAAGGAAACCGAGGAATATATTAATGCGCTTGATGAAAAAATTTCTTATTTGAAAAAACAGCTTGAGTATTCTGAAAATAAGATTGATTCCTCAAAGAAAAAAATTAATGATTTGCAGCAGCAGTATAAGGATAACGAGGCACAGATTGCCGAACTTACAACGGATGTTGCAAATTTAGAGGTAAAAAATGCACAGCTTGAGCAAACGTTCAGCCAAAGTTTAACACTTTATTATCAGCGTATCCGTGCAATTTATGTCAGCGGCGAAACAAGCACAATAGCAATGCTTCTCACCTCACCCGATATTTCAACTCTTCTTACAAGATATGAAATGATTAAACGTGTGTCAAAGTGTGATAAGGAGCTTTTGCAGTCTGTTCAGTCGCAGGCAAGTGAGCTTTCAAAAACGAAACTTGAAATGCAGGATAAGCAATCTACGCTTCAAAATGACCAAGTTGTGCTTAAAACAACACAGCAGAATTTAACGACTTCTATTTCAACTCTTGAAACTCAACAGCAGGATTATTCCCAAAAGCAGGACGCATATCAAAGTCAAAAAAGTGAGTCGGACAAGCTTTTGAAACAGCTTGACGAGCAAAAGCAGACTTTCAGCGAATACAGAAATCAGGACCAGGCGGAGCTTAACGCAGTTAATGCAGAGATTGCAAAGGCGGCAGAAGCTTATAAAAAGAAGCTTGAGGCTGAAAAGAAAAAGACAACAACCACAAAAGCCACTACCACGACTACTAAAAAATCGGACGAGGGCAGTAACGGCGACACACCGTCAACAACAAAGCATACGACAACTGAACAAGAAGATAACAGCGGCAGGCTTAGGATGACATATCCTGTTCCGAGCCAAACAAGAATTACGTGCGGTTATCACGGCTATGCAGGGCATACGGGGGTTGATTTCTCCTGTGCGGCAAATTCAAAAGTTGTTGCGGCTGAATCGGGAATTGTTATTATTTCAAAAGACTTGACCAATTCCGACGGAACATACAGAAGCTACGGCAGATATATCGTAATTATGCATGATAAAACCGATTCTGCCGGAAATTATGTTTACACTTTGTATGCTCATAATAATTCAAGGCTTGTAAGCGCAGGGCAAGAGGTTAAAAAGGGACAGCAAATAGCTTGGAGCGGCTCGACGGGCAACTCAACAGGTCCGCATTGCCACTTTGAGGTAAGAACACCGAGTGCAAATTATAATGATTGTGTAAATCCAACCTTTTATTTACCGTGATAATGGTATATAATAGATATATATTTATTTTAAGGGAATGTGAAACGTGAATAAAAAAATATTATCATTAGCTTTGGCAGGTGTAATGCTTGTTTGCAATATGTCAGGCACAACGGCTTTTGCTGCACAGGCAACTACACAGGCTGTGCAACCGCAGGCGCAGACAACGGCGGCTCATAATGAAAATTCAACCTCCACAAGCGGCACAACAATGAGTGCCAAGGAGGCTGAAAAAAAGCTTAAAGAGCAGCAGGCAGAGCTTGAAAAAAATCTTAAAAAAACAGACGCTAAGCTTAAGGAGCTTGAAAAAAGTTCTAAGGTTACAGAGGAGTATATTGACACCCTTGACCAAAAAATAGGCTACATAAATGAGCAGCTTACTCTTCTTGAAAACAAAAATCAAAAAATTCAGGAAGAAAAAAATGCACTTGAAAAGAAGATTAAATCAAATCAAAAGCAGGTTGATGCTCTTCAGGCGGAAGTTGACAAGGCGCAGGCTGAATATGATGCGCTTTACAGCGAATTTCAAACGGTTTATAATGCGTATTGCTTTAGGCTGAAGGCTATGTATATGAGCGGAAGCTGCAATATTTTTACTGCACTTTTGACATGTAAGGATATTTCGAGCTTTTTGACAAGATATGAAATGATTAAAACCGTTTCAAAAAGCGATTCTGCCTTGCTTAAAGAGGTGAACTCCAAAATGGCGGAGGTTACCAATAAAAAGAACGGCCTTGCAGATAAAAAAGCGGCGTATGATAAGAAAAAGTCTGAGCTTGATTCTCAGAAAAAACAGCTTTCATCAAAGCAAAAGAGTATTGAACAAAACAGTAATTCAATAGCAAATAAAAAGGCTTCTCTTGCAACTGACAGGGCTGAAAGTGATAAACTTTTGGCTGAACTTACGGCGCAGAATAAGCAGTATACCGAGTTTAGAAATGAGGACAGCTCTTTAATTGAACAGGTTGAAAATGAAATTCAGGCTGTCATTTCAGGTGTTAAGCCGCCGGAAGAGGCAACAACTGCTGTTGCAGGCAAAAATTCATCTAAAATTGACAAGATTGACCAAAAAGGCAGTGATGTTTATTCAAAAAGCAACGCCGTTTTGAATATGACGTATCCCGTTCCAGGTCATCACGGTGTATCGGCAGGCTTTCCGAATTATTCATCGGGCAAGTATCACGGCGGTATTGATTTTCCTTGCTCAACAGGTTCAAAGGTTGTTGCGGCGCAAAAGGGTATTGTTATCACCGTTAAAAGGCTTAATTACAGCTACGGCTACTATGTTATGATTTATCACGGAACAGACGCTCAGGGCAGAAGTGTTGTTACCCTTTATGCTCATAATTCAAGAATACTTGTATCTCCCGGTCAAACGGTTAAAAAAGGCGAAGCTATTGCAAAGAGCGGCTCAACAGGCAATTCAACAGGTCCTCACAGTCATTTTGAGGTTCGACTTAACGGTTCACGTGTAAACCCTAAAAATTATTTAAGCTAATGAATAAGATTAATTATCAAAAAGAATTAGACAAAATAATAGAGCAAAATGTAAGAGAGGACCGAGTGCCCTCTCTTTTGCTACATAGCTGTTGCGCTCCTTGCTCAAGCTATACTATTGAATATTTGTCGCAGTATTTTAAAATAACTGTTTTATACTATAATCCGAATATTTCTCCAAAATCGGAATATGAAAAGCGCAAAAGCGAACAGCTTAGGCTTATTGACGAGATGAAAACAAAATATCCCGTATCTTTTATTGACTGCGATTATGATTATGATGAATTTTTGAATATTGCAAAAGGATATGAAGCTTGCAAGGAGGGCGGTGAGCGTTGCTTTAGGTGCTACCGCTTAAGGCTTGAAAGAACGGCAATTCTTGCAAAGAATAACGCTTTCGACTTTTTTTGCACCACTCTTTCAATCAGTCCGCTTAAAAATTCGCAAAAGATTAATGAGATAGGCTTTGAACTTGAAAAAAAATACGGCATTAAATGGTTGCCGTCAGATTTTAAGAAAAAAGAGGGCTACAAGCGCTCAATTGTGCTTTCCAAGGAATATAATCTTTATCGCCAAAATTTTTGCGGCTGTGCATTTTCTAAGGCGGAAAGTATTGAAAATAAAGAGTGAATTAATTATAATAAACACATTAATAAATGATTTTTTGGAGTAGATATGAATAAACCTCTTGCAGACCGTATCCGTCCTACTGAGCTTGACGATGTTGTCGGTCAAAGGCACTTGCTTGAAAAGGGTAAGGCACTCAGAAGCCTTATTGATTCGGGCGATATTCCAAATTTAATATTTTACGGACCGAGTGGAGTAGGTAAAACCACGGTTGCTTCTATTATCGCAAGTAAAACAAACAGAAGCCTGCGCAGATTAAACGGCACTACCGCTTCGACTCAGGATATCAAGGATATTGTCAGCGAACTTGATACTTTTTCTGCGCCTAACGGAATTTTGCTTTATCTTGATGAAATTCAGTATTTTAATAAAAGGCAACAGCAATCGCTTCTTGAATTTATCGAAAACGGAAAGATAACGCTTATTGCGTCTACTACGGAAAATCCGTATTTTTACATTTATCCCGCTATTCTTTCCCGTTCAACCGTGTTTGAATTTAAGGCGGTTGAAAGCGAGGATATTATCCCTGCCGTAAAACGTGGATTTAATATTTTAAGCGAAGAATATCAGGTTGAACTTGAAATTGACGAAGAAGTGTTAAAGCGCATTTCAATCGGTTGCGGCGGTGATGTGAGAAAGTCGCTCAACAGCGTTGAAAATTGCTTTTTTGCAACACCTACCGTTGACGGTAAAAAGCATATTGAACTTGACCTTGCAAAGCAACTTGTTCAAAAAAGTGCAGTTCGTTATGATAAAGAGGGCGACGAGCATTACGATATAGTTTCCGCTTATCAAAAGAGTATGCGTGGTTCAGACCCCGACGCAGCGCTTCACTATCTTGCAAGGCTTCTTGAAGCCGGGGATTTGCCGTCGGCTTGCAGACGTCTTATGGTTTGTGCATGCGAGGATGTCGGGCTTGCTTATCCGCAGATTATCCCGATAGTTAAATCGGCGGTTGATATTGCAATGGCAGTCGGTATGCCTGAGGCTCGTATACCGCTTGCCGATGCTGTTATTCTTGTTGCGACAGCGCCTAAGAGTAATTCGGGCTATGCGGCTATAAATCAAGCGATGGCTGACGTTAAAAACGGTAATTACGGTCCTATTCCACGTCAACTTCAAAACAAGCATTATGACGGTGAGGACGCAGAAGTTAAGGGGCAGTTTTATATCTATCCTCATGATTATCCGAATCATTGGACTTATCAGCAATATTTGCCGGATAAGATTAAAAATAAGAAATATTACGAATTTGGCTCTAATAAAAATGAACAGGCGTTCAAATCTTATTGGGATAAGGTAAAAAATAAAAAATGACAAAAAAGCAGAGAGTATTAAACGTTATAGAACTACTTAAAAAAGAATATCCAAACGCAATTTGCTCTCTTAATTCGTCAAATGCGTTTGAGCTTTTGGTGGCTGTCAGGCTGTCAGCTCAGTGTACGGACGCAAGGGTTAATCTTGTAACGCCGTCGCTTTTTGAAAGGTACAAAACGCTTGACGATTATGCAAATGCCGATGTTAATGACATTGAAAATTATATTAAGTCCTGCGGTTTTTATAAAAATAAGGCAACGTCAATTATCGGTATGGCGAAAATGATACGAGATGATTTTGACGGCAGAGTGCCTGATAATATTGATGATTTAATCAAACTTCCCGGTGTCGGCAGAAAGACGGCTAATTTGATAGTAGGCGATGTCTACGGCAAGGAAAGCATTGTTGTTGACACTCATATGATTAGAATTTCAAATCGTTTGGGGCTTGTTGATACAAAGGACCCAAAGAAGATAGAATTTGAACTGAAAAAGCTTGTTCCAAGTGATGAAGGCTCTGGTTTTTGCCACAGAATAGTTCTTTTCGGTCGTGATACCTGCTCGGCAAGAAAGCCGCTTTGTTCTTCTTGCCCGTTGGCAGATTATTGTAAAAAAGTAGGAGTAAAAGCTAAATGAATTCAAATATTATACTTATCGGAATGCCCGGCAGCGGAAAATCAACCTGCGGTGTTGTTTCGGCAAAAATGTTACTTAAAAATTTTTATGACACCGATTTGCTTATTCAAAATCTTGAGGGAAAAAGTCTGCAGGAAATTATAGATAAAAACGGTGTTGAATATTTTGCAAAGGCTGAGGAAAGGGCTATTTTGTCCTTGGATATTAAGGGCACTGTTATTGCGACGGGCGGCTCGGTGGTTTATTCCGATAAGGCGATGGAACATTTAAAAAGCCTCGGCAAAATAATTTATCTTCATTTAAGCTATGAGGATATGTGCAAAAGAATAAGCAATCTTGAAACACGTGGCATAGTTTTTCAAAACGGCGAAACGCTTGAGGATATGTATAACGAGAGGCTTCCGCTTTATAATAAATGGGCACAGGCGGTAATCAATTGCGGTCAAAATACGGTTGAGCAAACGGCAAGGGCAATTGTAAGAGCGAGCAAGTGACAAATAAGGCATTATCATTTTTTTATAATTTGTGCAATTTGAATACTTGAACATATTATAAAAAAGTGATATTATAGTAAAAATATTTTTATATATTTAAGAATATAATTTAATACTTGTAAACGGAGGGAATTTTAATGAGCGAATACGGCGCAAAATTTGTAAAAGAGGGCTTGACCTTTGATGACGTGCTTCTCATTCCGGCTGAGAGTGACGTAACACCTGACAAGGTAGACCTCAAAACCAAGCTTACAAAGGATATTACACTTAATATTCCTGTTATGACTGCTGCAATGGATACCGTTACGGAATCAAGAATGGCAATTGCCATTGCGAGAGAGGGCGGCATCGGCGTTATTCATAAGAATATGACTATCGAGGAGCAGGCTGACGAGGTCGATAAGGTAAAAAGAAGCGAAAACGGTGTTATTACCAATCCTTTCTTCCTTTCACCAAACCATCTTGCAAGCGATGCTGAGGAGCTTATGAATAAGTATCGTATCAGCGGTGTGCCTATCTGTGAAGAAGACGGCACTCTTGTAGGCATTCTCACTAACCGTGATATGCGCTTTATGACAGATTTTAACGTTAAAATTTCCGAAGTTATGACCCCGAAGTCACAACTTGTTACAGCACCAAAGGGTACTACTCTTGAAGAGGCTAAAAAAGTTCTTATGGGCTCAAAGGTTGAAAAGCTTCCTCTTATTGATGAAAACGGCAAGCTTTCGGGTCTTGTTACAATTAAAGATATTGAAAAAAGTGTTAAGTATCCAAACACTGCAAGAGATAAGGACGGCAGGCTTCTTTGCGCAGCCGCTTTGGGTGTAACAGATGATGTTCTTGTACGTGCAAAGGCCCTTGCCGATGCAGGTGTTGACGCATTCGTTCTTGACTCTGCTCACGGTCACAGCCACAATATTATGAAGAGTGTTGAAATAGTTAAGAATGCTTTTCCACAAATTTCTCTTATTGCAGGTAATGTTGCTACCGCAGATGCAACAGAAGCACTTATCAAAGCAGGTGCAGACGCAGTTAAGGTCGGTATCGGCCCTGGTTCAATCTGTACTACCCGTGTTGTTGCAGGTATCGGTGTTCCGCAAATTACCGCTATTTACGATTCTGCCGAGCGTGCAGATAAGTACGGCGTTCCTGTTATTGCAGACGGCGGTATTAAGTACAGCGGTGAAATCGTTAAGGCTATTGCAGCAGGCGGCTCTTGCGTAATGATGGGCTCGCTTGTTGCCGGATGTGAGGAATCACCGGGCGAAACTGAAATTTATCAGGGCAGGCAGTTTAAGGTTTATCGTGGTATGGGCTCACTCGGCGCTATGAACCACGGCAGTGCAGACAGATATTTCCAAAAGGGTTCAAAGAAATTTGTTCCTGAAGGTGTTGAGGGTCGTGTGCCTTATAAGGGAGCTTTGGGCGATACGATTTATCAGATGATGGGCGGCCTTCGTTCAGGTATGGGCTACTGCGGTTGTCATACTATTGAGGAGCTTAGAAATAACGCTAAGTTTATCAAGATTACAAGCGCAGGTCTTATTGAATCTCACCCTCATGATATTTCTATCACTAAGGAAGCGCCTAACTATTCAGGCTCAATCAGATAATTAAATCTATTAACTTTACGGGCGGATTTCGGCATTTTTGCTTTTCCGCCCATAATGTTTTATATCAATTTTAAGCAGGTAATCATATGGCTAAAAAAATCTCTAAATGGAAGAAGTTTAAAAGATTTTTAAAACGAAATATGACACCCACTTGGGCAAGGCATTTTTCCTATCAGGTTTTTGCTCTTCTTACAAGTGTTGCAATGATAGTCGGTGTGGCTGATTATGCTGTCACCAAGTCTTATGACGAAAGGAAGCTTTCTTTTATGGATGATTTTACTATTACTGCGCACACGGGCGCTTATGATACCGAAATGAATACTTTAGAGGCAGTCAAAGCGGCTATTAAGAATAATGCTGAGATTATTGAACTTGATATTCGCCAGCGCCCTAATAAAACGCTTGTTATGAGCCACGATATAGTTGTAACAAATAATGACGGCGCACCGCTTGAGGATGCCCTTGCGCTTATTAAGGACACACCCAACATGCAGATTAATTTTGATATCAAGGAAACCCGTGTCCTTAATTCTCTTCATGCGCTTTTGGTTGATTATAATTTGCTTGACCGTTCGTTCTTGACCGGAATTGAGGTTATTAACGTAAAGGCGGTTAAGGATTCTAATTGCGCAAATATGGATTATTATCTTAATTATAAGCCGTCAAAATTCAAGGCTTTTTCAGATGATTACAGGCAAAAAATAATTAAGCTTTTGGAAGATACGGGCGCAATCGGTATTAACTGTAACTATAAATTTGCCGGTTCTCAGCTTTCAAATCTTCTTCATAAAAAGGGATATAAACTTTCTGTTTGGACTGTTGATACCGAGCGTAACGCAAAAAAAATGCTTGTCATTAAGCCTGATAATATTACGACCAAAGACCCCGAAATGATTAAGAAAGTTATAGCCGATTGGGGCAAATAATTTTTTTCAAAAAAAGCAAAAAAGGTCTTGACTATTGTTCTGACTTATGATATATTAATTAGGCGTTGGAGATACGCTGGTGTAGCTCAGTTGGTAGAGCAGCTGATTTGTAATCAGCAGGTCAGGGGTTCGAGTCCGTTCACCAGCTCCAATATGGAAGAGTTCCCGAGCGGCCAAAGGGAACAGACTGTAAATCTGTCGCTATTCAGCTTCGGTGGTTCGAATCCACCCTCTTCCACCAGCAAAGAATAATCCGAAACTTGTTATCATTGGTAACAGTTTCGGATTTTCTGTTAATTTGAAAAAATAATTTATAGCGAAAGGAAAATGTAATGAAAAATTTTTCATCATTTTTAAAAGACAAATTTAAGAATAAAAGACAAAAATTTATTATAATATTGATTATAGTGTTATTTCCAATTATTATTAGAATTTTAGAATGTATTTTTGATTTTGATATTGATGCCAATGGGTGGATTGGCTTTTTAGGTTCATATATAGGTTCAATTATTGGTGCAATAACAGCCTTAATGGTTGTAAATATTGAAATAAAAAATAGTCAAAAAGAAAAAAAGAATGATGAAATTAAGCAGTTAAGGCCTTATTTATGGCTTTTTGTGGAATCACTTGAAAATAATAATGTTTGTGGAAAAATAAAAAATATAGGCTTAAATACTGCGATTTTTTATGGTATAGAAACAAATAATTCACCTGTTGATAAACAAACAGTTTTATATTGCAATTCTGCTCTATGTAAAAATGACGAGTTGCAAATTAATCGTGATTTTAATTTGGATAAAACAGAGTGTTTCAATTTTATATTTTACGATATGATAGGAAATAGATATACTCAAGAATTAAGAATCAGCAAAGAGGATAAAACAGCTTTTTCATTGGAGCCAATATTTGACGAATACCATGATAGAATGTTTAATAAGACAAATTAGAATAATGAAATTGTTGCAATAAGATTGTTGCATTTTGCTTTATTATCTAAGTAAATTGATTTTTAGTTGTTTAAGGCAGGGTTAATCCCTGCCTTATTTTTATGCCTTTTTATCTGGATTTTTGTCATTATTCTCGTTCTCATCTTGTTTGACAATTAGCTCGAGAAAATAATGAGCAACCTTTTCTAATTCATAATTCGGAATGTTCCATTCGCCTTTTGCTGCCATAAGGCAACACGCTTATTTTGATTTTATATCTGCCTCCTTTAATTTGATGTACCTTTCGTTGTGAATTTGTAGTTCATATTAACCTCCGTTTTGGCTCACAGGCTTTCACAAATCGCCTGTAAGCCGTTTTTAGTTTTAGTTCGACGAGTTACTCTGTTTTTGAGCAAACTTGTCAATTTTTGCTTGCGGCGTTGCCTGAATTTTCAAAAAAGGTTTATCATACGGCAACGCTTGACTGAATACGCAAAAGCCTTGATTTTCTGCGAAAAACAGCCTTTACTGCATACGAATTTCATATCATACGCAAAAGTATTACGAATCGAAAAGCCGACAGGCCTTGCCAGACGGCGTTTTCGGGCATTTCAACGCCCGAAAATCATACCCCTTTATCCTGCTTTAAAATCGACGGCTTGAATTTCGCTTCAAAATCCACTCAAAAGCTGCAGATTTTCGTTTCAAAAATAATAAAATTTCCAAATCAAAGCCTTTCATATTCTTTGTCGATAAACCATAAAGCACGGTGCACTAAATCTTGTTGACCGTGTATAGATTACTCTTTTGCTCGCCGCCGATAAACCGCTTCGAGATCGTTATGTACCCGCCGCTTTCCAGCGAACGCAAAACTTTTCTGCAAGTAGAAGCACACATCGAACAGCTTTTTGCAATCATAGGCACCGACCAAAAACTTTGCCCCGCCGAGTCTTTTGCACGAACAAGAAAAGAATAAACGATAAACTCGTTGGGCGATAATCGTTCATCAAAAATTCTGTTCGGCAAAAGAAAATATTGCCCGTTGCAATTTCTATGCATACGAAACCCTCCTTCCAAATTATTCGAGAGAGTATTTTTATAAAGTGAAAACAAAAAAGGCACCGTTCAAAAAACTCCCTCTACTATACGGAGAAAAATTCTCATTTTGTTCGGGTGTTTTTCAAAATTTTTTACACCTTGTTTACATTTCATTTCACCACGGTAAAAAATACCCCTCTATAATACGGAGAAAAATTTGATTTTTGTTGATGTGTTTTGAAAGAAAATTTACAAATTATTTTCACGCAAAAAGAGGTTCGCCCCAAAACTGTAGGGCAAACCTCTTTTTATACTTGCAACTTAAATCTTTTCAAGTTAATATGCAATGCAATGCAATATAAAAAGATTTCTCGGAATATACAGTTCTGAGAAATCCTTAATACTATTATTATATTATATTAATGTATCACAGTCAAATAAATTTGAATTTCTAAAGACGACTGTACAATTTTTTGGATTAGGAGTTGCAATATGGATAGCAGTTTTGAAAATGTATCGGCGCTTTGGCTTGAGGACAACAAACTTTTTTGGAAAGAATCGACTTATACAAAGTATTTTTTCATCTCGAAAAATATGGATAAAATAATTTGCGATTGTTCGCTTGAAAAGATTAACAGCAAGATTGTTCAGCAAACAGTCAATCAAATTTTGATTTGTAATGCAATGTCAATTACAACAATTAAAACATATATTTCTGTCATAAACAGCATTCTCTCTTTCGCTTATGACAACGACTATAAATGCGTTGAACGTATCAAAATCACTTTTCCTAAAAAGCAAAAGAATGAATTGAAAATATTAACTCAAAAAGAGCAAAAACTATTAACAGCTTATCTTACAAAAAATATTGATTTAACCAAACTTGCCATACTTTTTACACTATACACCGGTATAAGATGCGGTGAACTTTGTGCGTTAAAATGGGGTGATATTGACTTGTTTAACGGCATTGTCAGTATCAACAAAACAATGCAAAGAGTGCAATGTGATGACAAAAATTATAAAACAAAAATTATCATCACTCCGCCAAAAACCACAAATTCAAATCGAATGATACCGATACCTAAATTTCTTGTATCTATCTTAAAATCGTTCAATCCAAAAAACGAAAATGCATATTTGCTTACAGGGCTTGAAGATAAATTTATTGAACCACGGCAAGCACAAAATATTTTTAACAAATGTCTTTCAGATTGTAAAATTGACAAAATTAACTTCCACGCTCTTCGCCATTCATTTGCAACACGCTGTATTGAACTTGGTATGGATTATAAAACTTTGAGTGAAATTCTCGGTCACGCTAATGTTTCAACTACGATGAATTTATATGTTCATTCATCGCTCACGCAGAAGAAAAAACAAATGAATAAGTTAAATAATCTTGTTAAGATTTAATCGCACAGCATTTCTTGGAACTGTATATTCCGAGAAATGCTGTATTCTTTTCATTTTTAATATTTTATCCACCGATGTTTATATTTATTTTCACTTAACCATCTTTTTAAAGGAAATTTGTTATGTTTGATTATGGTAATGCAAATGAGGCGCAAAGAGAAGCAATAGGCTCAACAAATGGTCTTGTGCTTATTACAGCCGGACCCGGTACAGGCAAAACATTTACATTGGTTAAAAGAGCTGTTTATCTTATACAAGAATGTGGTGTTAAGCCTGAGCAAATTATGATGTCGACTTTTACAGAAAAAGCTGCTAAGGAACTTATAACCCGTATCACAAATGAGCTTGCTAAAAGAGATATTTCGGTCAATGTTAATGAAATGTATATCGGTACATTTCATTCATTGTGTTTACGAATTATAAAAGAACATTTAGAGTATACAAGACTTAAAAGAAATTATCGTTTGCTCGACACGTTCGACCAAAAATATCTTGTTTTTAGAAATTATTATAAATTCAAAAACATTGACGGCATTGATACACTTCTCCCAGCAAGAGGAGCTTGGAAACGCTCTGATGAGATTTGTAATTATGCCAATCATCTATCAGAAGAAATGGTTGATATTGAAGCGTTGCAATCTGATTCTAACGCTAATATAAGAACGCTTGGCAAAATTCTTAAAGTGTATCAAGAAATGCTTGAAGAAGGAAATCTAATTGATTTTTCTACAATACAGACCGAGTGTTATAGATTACTTGTTGAAAATAAAGAAATATTGGAGGAACTGCAAAATAAACTTCAATATCTTATGATAGACGAATATCAGGATACAAACTACATACAAGAACAAATTGTATTCCTGCTTGGAGCAAAGCACCATAATATCTGTGTTGTAGGCGATGATGACCAAGGTTTATATCGCTTTAGAGGTGCTACTATTCGTAACATCCTTGAGTTCCCTTATAAGTTTGAAAATGAAGAATGTAAGGTTATTCCGCTGGTTGTAAACTATCGTTCTAATAGCGATATTGTTGATTTCTACAATGAATGGATGGAAACTACATCCGGCTCAAACTTTAAGTTTGAATGGGACAAGTATCGCTACGAAAAACAAATCGTGCCACACGAAAAGTCATCAATTCAAAGCCCGGCAGTTGTCAAACTGTTTAGCAAAGACGATGAAGACGAATGGCACGAAAAAATACTTGCGTTTATTAAAAGATTAAAAGAATCCGGGAAACTATCCGATTACAATCAACTTGCTTTTTTGTTTAGTTCTGTTAAACATCAGCGAGTAACAGCACTTTCCGAGTTTTTAGAGAATAATGGAGTAAAAGTTTATTCTCCTCGCTCTGATATGTTTTTTAAGAGAGATGAAATAAAACTCGCATTAGGTTGTTTAATGCTTATGTTCCCTAAGTATGTTACTAAGCTCGAAAATCAAGAGTATGAGTTCTTACAGGCAGGACATTATCGTTATTACAAAGAATGTTTGATTGCGGCAAAAGATTACATTACCCAGCCGGAAAACAAAGAGCTGTTTCATTTTATTAGAAAATACGGCAAAGAACATTTTGGACTAACCGGAACTACGGACTACGCATACGCAGGTTTACTATATAAATTGTTTATGTATAATCCGTTCAGCGAGATACTCGATACAGATATGAGTGCGGGTGTTGTTGATATTCGACCAAGTCGCAACCTTGCTCTCCTTACACAGATAATAGGTAAGTTTGAGTACCTACATCGAATAGATGTCTTTAATGGTACATACATAGATAAAAATACGGAATTACTTTTCAATCTGTATCTTAAACTGCTTTATGATGGTGGAATTTCGGAATATGAAGATGAAGCAGAATATGCGCCGAGTGGTTGCGTTTCATTCTTGACTATACATCAATCTAAGGGAATGGAGTTCCCGATTGTGTTTGTTGACTCTTTAAGTAATAATCCGAGAAAAACTTATAAAGACCTTATGGCTGAAGTCGAGGAAAAGTATTTCCACAGACCTTCGTTTGAGCCTTACGAGCAAACAAAGTATTTTGACTTTTGGAGATTATATTATACAGCTTTTTCAAGAGCGCAAAATTTACTCGTACTTACTTGCGACGAAAATAAACGAACGCCAAGTCAGTATTTCAGGGATATTTATGACGAACTTCAAAGCACAGAGAGTGAAAACTTTAATTTGAACGAATTTGAATTTGAGTCGGTTAAAAAGGTGAATTTGAAAAACTCATTTTCGTTTACATCACACATTACGGTTTATGAGACTTGTGCTTTGCAGTATAAGTTTTATAAAGAACTTGAGTTTATGCCGGTTAGACAGAACGCTATGATGTTCGGTACTTTGGTTCACGAAACGATTGAGGACATTCACAGAGCTGCTATCAGGGGCGAAACAGACCAAATCACAAATGAAAATATTACTTCTTGGTTTGAGTCTAACTATAATTCACTTGTTAAATCCGAACACACTTATTTGGCAGAACCTCAACGAAATGCTGCTCTCGGTCAAGTTGAACGCTATGCAAATAGAATGGATGGCAAATGGGAAACTGTGCAGCAAGCGGAGGTCGATGTCAGTCTTGTTAAAGAGGACTATATTATCGACGGCAAAATTGACCTTGTAAAGGGTGTTGATGGAACCGTTGAGATAGTAGACTTTAAGTCTGAACGCAAGCCGGATTTAGTGAAAATGAGAGACCGGTTGGAACATTACCGCAGACAGTTGCAAATCTATGCTTATTTGATTGAGCAAAGAACGGGTCAAAAAGTAAGTAAGATGCATTTGTACTATACTGCCGAAGAAAACGGCAACCCTATGATTACTTATCCTTATACAAGGACGGCTGTTGATGGAACTGTTGCCGCCTTTGATGATACTGTACATAAAATATTGAATAAAGATTTTAATCATCGTTGTGATGATGCCAAGACTTGCAGAAACTGCGATTTTAGATACTATTGTCAAAACAAATAAGATTTTTGGAGGATTTGAAAATGGAAGAACAAATGACTTTTGATTTTGTAAAACGCCCGACAATTAAAGGCTTTCCGGAACTTAGATGGACGGGAAAGCGTCCTTATGAATCTACGCAGTATTATCCGGCGCAGCTTCGTGAAAGATATGGGGAGGAAACTAATGGCTGGATAAATAAGATATTCTGGGGAGATAACTTACAGGTTATGAGCCATTTACTCAAAGAGTATCGTGAGCAAATTGACCTTGTTTATATAGACCCTCCGTTTGACAGTAAGGCAGACTATAAAAAGAAAATTGAAGTTAAAGGTGTTGGAAAAGCCGAAACAGACTCCAATTCATTTGAAGAAAAGCAGTACGGCGATATTTGGACGAATGATGAATATTTGCAATTTATGTATGAAAGACTTACCCTTATAAGGGAATTGCTTTCAGATAAAGGTGTAGTTTATATCCATTGTGACCATAGAAAGTCGGCACATTTAAGACTTATATGTGATGAAATTTTTGGACCAGAAAATTTTATGAATGAAATAACTTGGAGAAGGCAAATTGTACGAGGAATGAAAGTTTATGCAAAATATTATGCCTTTTCGTCAGATTTCATTTTAATTTACTCTAAAAATTCTTCAAAAAGCACTTGGAACAGACAAACTTATACAAGATATATTTCAATAGAAGAGGCAGACAAAAAGTACAATAAAGATGAAAAAGGATATTTTAGAACTTCAGACCCGGGAAGTTATTCATTTGAAAGTTTATGTAAACTGAACGAAGAAGGTCGTTTATATGCTCCAAAAAATGGAAAAGTAATAATAGATTATGATAAAAATGAAGTTTATGCATCAAACGGAGGCAAGGTTGCGGTTAAGTACTATAGAGAACAAATTGATGATAAAGTTGCTGAAGAAGTAACAATTGATAACATTTGGGATGATATACCCGGAATGGGAGTTGTATCATCTGAATTTATAGGTTATCCAACACAAAAGCCTGAAAAACTACTTGAAAGAGTAATTTGTGCTTCAACTGCTCCCGGAGATATAGTCTTTGATTGTTTTATGGGAAGCGGAACGACGCAAGCTGTCGCAATGAAACTTGGGAGAAAATTTATCGGTGCGGATATTAACCTCGGCTCTATTCAAACTACCACTAAACGCCTTATCAATGTGGCAAATGAATTAAACTATCAGTTGCAGGAAAATGAAAAATACACAGGATTTGAAGTATATAATGTCAACAACTACGATTTCTTTAGAAACCCAGTCGAAGCAAGAGATTTGATTATTCAGGCTCTTGAAGTACAACCGTTCCCTCAAAGTGATGTTTGGGACGGAGAACTTGACGGTAGAATGGTTAAGATTATGCCAGTAAATCGTATTGCAACAAAAGCAGACTTAGAAGAATTAAAAGCAAACTTACCATATAAGACTTATGAAAAGAGAAAAGCTGAAAATCCAACTCAACCGGTCGAGGCGATTACAATTGTTTGTATGGGTCACGAACCGGATTTGAAGGCTTCTTTGGAGCAAGAACTTTCCGAGTATAAACTGGATATAGAGATTGTAGACATACTTAGAAACAAGAAGGACTTGCAGTTAAAACGAGAAGCGGAAGCCGAGATTGTCAGAGAAGGCGATAAGTTAATTATCAGAGCTTTCTATCCTATGAACCTTATGCAGAAGCTTTCTTTGCAGAAAGAATATGTAGAGGACTGGCGTCAATTAGTCGAGTCTATAATGATTGACTGGAATTATGACGGAGTAGTTATGCAGCCGACCGTAACAGATGTGCCAGACAAAAAGGGAATTGTAAGCGGTATATATGACATTCCTGAAGATGCAGGAACTATTCGAGTTAAGATTACAGACTTGTTATCTGAGTCGTTGGAAATGGAGGTTGAATAACCTATGGCAAAAGCACAAGAGTTTGCAAAGGATTTTGCCTTCTACAAACAGCTTTGGGAGTACTACTCTACTAACAGGGGCAAAATTCGTTCAAGATATAATGACCTGACGAAAAAATTCCTCGCTTACAACGACAAAAATGAAAACACTGATGCCTTTTTGCGTGAACCGCAATTTGAAGCCTTAGAGATGTATGTTTTCGTCAAAGAATTTATGAATAACGCTCATATGTATCAAATGTTCGATGAGTGGAGAAAAAGAGAAAATCGCTTTGCGGATGCCTCTTATTACACGATTCATAAAGAAAGTCAGTTTACATTCGTTGACTATGGTGATAAACAAAATGAAATCATCTTCAAGCAAATGAAAAAATACAAGGAAGAATATCCAAACTACATTTATGCTTTGACTATGGGACTTGGTAAAACAATCCTTATGGCTACTTGTATCTTTTATGAGTTTTTGCTTGCAAAAAAATACCCGAAGGATAAAAGATTTTGCCATAATGCCTTAGTATTTGCTCCGGATAAGACTGTTTTGGAGTCTCTGCGTGAGATTATGACCTTTGATAAAACAAAGGTCGTACCACCAGAATACGCCCGTGTTTTAGACCAAAATATTAAATTTCACTTTCTTGATGAAACAGGTGTAACTCTTCATACGATTGATGATTCCGACTTTAATATAGTTATCTCTAATAATCAGAAAATCATTGTAAAGAAAAAGCGTAAGGCTGACACGCCGACGGATGTACTCTTTGGTTCGGGTTCATTGCTTGCAGACATTTACGGAAGTAATGATGACGATGACTTTGATATATGGGATGACGCTTCTTTGATGGACAATCAAAGATTCAAGAAACTCTGCCGTTTGCCGCAGCTTGGTGTTTATGTAGATGAAGCACACCATTTGTTTGGTGCAAATTTGGAAAAGGAACTTCGCTCCGGCGGAGCAAACAAAACAACTCTCCGTAACACAATCAATATGCTTGCTGCAAGCACTTCTATTGTTGCTTGTTATAACTATACAGGTACACCATATGTTAATAAGCAGGTGTTGCCTGAGGTTGTGTATGCTTATGGCTTAAGAGAGTCGATTTCTCACGGGTATTTGAAGGATGCGGAATTATTTGGATTTGACAATGTTAAAAACGAAGAATTCTTGCATAACTCAATTAAAATTTTTTGGGAACGCTATGGTGATAAAACCTATGAGGGATTGTTACCGAAACTTGCTATCTTTGCTGCCAATGTTAAAGAAGCAACTGATGTAGTTAGACCGGCTGTTGAAAAAATTTTAAGCGAACTTGGAATTCCGCTTTCAACTGTTTTAGTAAATACAGGTGACCAGTCAGTAACTAAGGACGAGGATATTAAGAACTTTAATAACCTTGATGTTATAGGAACGGAAGGTAGTAAAAAACAGTTTATTATTCTTGTCGAAAAAGGTCGTGAGGGCTGGAATTGCCGTTCTCTGCTCGGTATAGCTTTGTTTAGAAGTCCGAAATCAAAGGTGTTTGTTTTGCAGGCTACAATGCGTTGCTTACGCCAGCTTACAAACGAACAGTTAAAAGCGTCGATTTTCTTATCAAAAGAGAACTATGATACGCTTGATGATGAACTTCGCAAAAACTATAATATGGAAATTTCCGATTTTGGAAAGTCACCGAACACAAACAAGAAAGTATATAAAGTTCGTTTTCTGCCACCGCCAAGAAGCATTAAAATGAAAAGATTGTGGCACGAATATTCTCTTATCAATAAAGAGTATTCTGTACCGGTCAATTTTGATTTGAGCGAATTAGATGAGTCAAAATATGAAGCCAAGATGTATGAAAAAGGCAGCTTACGCTTAAACCTTTCTGAAAAAGAGACAAATATTGATTCAATTAAGGAACAAGAACGCTTCAGCGAATTTTCACTTACGGCAGAAATCTCACGCTATATGAATGTTTCTTGCCTTATGATAGAAAGAATATTACGTGAATCCGTAGATGGTTCATCAACGATTGTGGAGGCAGTTAATCGTCATAATGAAATCTTAGAAGATGTAATTATCCCGAAAATCTTCCACACACTCTATGAAGTTAAGAGTACACAGAAAAGTGAAGATGTTGATATGGTACTTCTTCGAGAACCGAAAGATGCAGGCTATTACGAGTTCTCTGCATTAGACGAGCTTGTTATAACTAAGGGACACAATAACTTTACGCCTCAGGAAGAAGCAAAGAGCTTCCACGCTGATACATATTGCTTTGATTCTAAACCTGAACGAGAGTGCTTCTTACAGTATATTTCAAGCAACAAGGTTAAAGAAATTTACTTTACCGGTATGTTTACTTCTAACCAAGGAGATTTATCAGTTCAGTATTATGACCCGGAGTCAAAACGCTTGAGAAAATATTATCCTGATTTCCTTGCTCTTATGGAAGATGGTTCATATCAACTGATAGAGGTCAAAGGTGATAATAAAATAGATGACGAGATTGTACTTGCAAAGAAAGAAGCAGCCGAGGAAATGGCAGTTGCAAGCGGCGTGCAGTATTTAATGTATGCAGGCAGTACGATTATGAACTCTAACGTGTTGGAAAATTCACAAGATTTCAATCAAACTCAAGTTGTTTTTTGATATTGTTACATATCTAAAATTATTTATAATTACAAATATCTTATATGAATAAAAAGCAATCTGATGTTATTTTCAGATTGCTTTTTTAACAATATTATAAAATACTTAAATCGATTTTAGGATATATTCGATGCATAATAGAGTGTTCCAATTTGTAAGTGATTTTGAAATATTTATTGTTTAGTCTAAATGTTGTAAAATTATATCGATGAGTTTCTTATATAAGTTGCAAAATTGAGTGCTATATGATAAAATAAAAATGGAAGATTAGTAAATGGAGGTGGTATCATGAGTGCAGACAATTCTATTTTATCACATGTTTTTACTCAAAATATGTTGCGTAATTTAATTGACGACCATAATGATATTCATCTCTTTGAAAAAATAGTAAGAAGATATGAAATCTCTTTTTCAAACGATGAAAATATTAAAAATGAAAATGTTATTTCTGAAATATATCAATATTTAGGCAAATCTTATAGAAATGAGTATTTTTATAAAAACACGTTGTTAAACAAACTAATTATAAATGTACATAGGGTAAATACTACAACTGCACTAACAGAGGTGCCAATTGCTAAATCAAAAGCTGATTTTATTATGATAAACGGAAAGGCAACTGTTTATGAAATAAAAACTGAATTAGATAATTTTGAACGATTGGAAACTCAAATTAAAGATTATTTTAAAGCATTTGATCATGTTTGTGTAGTTACTAGTGAATCGAAATCAAATGAATTATTAAAAAAACTTAAAAACACACCAGTTGGTGTATATGTTTTGACTTCTAAAAACACGATTAGAAGAGTTAAAGAACCGGTAAAATATAGAGAGGCACTAGATAAAGAACAAATTTTTAAAGTTTTAAACAAACCAGAATATGAAAACATAATTAACAAAATAACAGGCTCATTACCAAATGTTACGCCAGTAAATTATTATAAAGAATGTAAACATATTGCTTGTGATCAGCAAATAGATTTGTTATACGATATGTTTTTGAAAGAATTAAAAAAAAGAAATAAAATTGATATTATCGATTTTAGTGATATCCCATATGCTTTGAGATTTTTAGTCTATTTTTCTAAGTTTAGGCACTCTCAAATTTTAGCATTGCAAGAATATCTTGAAGAACCATTTGAAGGAGTGATTTAATTGTACTATCCGATTTTAAGAGGCCGCCAAAATGAACTGCTTGCCATAAAGGAACTGCTAAACGCCTCACGTTTGAGTGAAAAAATAGTTCCGATTATTGAACCAGTAAAATTGTCTCCAACATTAGTTAATACAATGAAAACATTTACAGAACATAGACATGATTTGGCTTTAATACAAAATCCAAAAGTAGGTTCTTTTTTTATTGATGCTGGTAATTCTAAAAATGTGAAGTATCTTGAGAGCTATCAGGAAGGTAAAGAAAAAGATAATATTTTGACAGGAATAATTGTTGATAATGATATTATAAATATGACAGATGAACTGCATAAAAAAGGAATAAACGATGATAAGATTATTTCTATATGTTCAAATCCTGATTTTATTAAGTATTATGAAAATGCATTTGGAACTTCTTCGTCCGTAAAAACAATTGTCCCTTATGCATCAGCTTTTAGGAGAATTCGGAATAACAGAATTTTGTTAGAGGACAAATTTAATAAAAAACCTCGTAATCAAGATTATGTTGATAATCAAGATGAATTCTTTTCTAATGATCATATTTATTATGAAAATGATGGATATATAGGTTTTTCGGATTATTCAATAATTGGAGAAGAATATTCTGAATCTGGGTTTGCACCCTACGCTGTTGCTATTCATATTGTTTATCCTGATAAAAATAATGATAACGAAATGAGAATTCATCATTTTGTTTCTAAAGACAATGATGATTATAGCGATACTGCAAATAAATTTTATCAAGCGTTAGAACAATTGGTTGATTGGAATAAGAACCAAAAGCTTGATACAATCGCAATTAAAACTTTTGAGAGAATTTATGCGGAACAATCATATCCCGGACTTGGTGTAGTAAAGAAGTTATCTATAATGCATCATCTTGAATTAATGGGAGATTATCTAGACGGTAAAATAAAATGACTTTTTGTAGTAACTGTTTTCATGATATGGAAATCAAATCAATGATTAAAAAAAATGGGACTATAGGCACTTGCCCAATATGTAATTCGGGAAATATTGAAATATACGATACAGATCAAGAAGATTCTGAACAAGAGTCAACCTTATTTAGTTTATTTGATAATTTTTTATCCGTTTATACTGCGAACGATGATTTACCTGATAGTTATCCCATGAAAGAAAGAAAAACATTAGTAGATGCTGTTAAAAATGATTGGGATATTTTTGCTGAAATTTCAGATGAATCCATTATATCAATTCTTAAGAGTTTAGCACCTGAACATTTAAAAGATTATCCTATAATTTTTGAGCAACCAGTTGGAATTCCAGAAAAATATAATAAAGATTATCTTGTTGAAAATTCTATTTTACATACTGAAAAGTGGGATGATTTTGTTGAAAGTTTAAAACATAAAAATCGTTTTCATACTAATCTTGTTGATACGGAACTTTTGAAAAAATATTGTATAAATATCGGTAAAGTAATACCAGTAAATAAGCAGAGATTTTATAGGGGGCGAATTGCTAAAAATAAAAATGGCTTTTCACGTAGCGAGATGGGTGCACCTCCAGAAGAAATATCAACTGACGGTAGAGCTAACTCTGCTGGAATAAGTAGATTATATTTAACTAATGATAGAGAAACAACATTACATGAAATTCGCGCTGCAGAATATGATTATGTTACGATAGGTACATTTAAGCCTGTGCGACCTATAAGAGTAGTTGATTTAAAACTTATACATAAAATAAGTCCATTTTGTGACGATGTGGATTGCACAGCTCTTGCTATTAACAGAGAGCATTTGATTAAAATCAACGAAGAAATGAGCCGAACTATGCGTAGAGGAGACAGTCCGTTAGATTATTTGCCGACACAATATATTTGTGATTTTATTATGTCTATTACAGATGAAAATGGAAAGCCATTATTTGATGGAATTGAATATCAGAGTGCTATGCACAGTAAAGGCTCAAATTTAACTATTTTTAATCCGGAATTATTTAAGTGTACTTATTGTAGTACATATGAAGTTAAAAAACTTCAATATGTTAAAAAGATAATAAGTTAAATATTAGGTTTATATATTTTTCACAACTTATGTTTATATAGTCCTGTTTTATGTACATTCTAAATCAAATATTCTTAATTTACTTGAAATAATTATATTTGTATGTTTATATACACTTGAGGTGATATAAAAATGACAGGAATTATATATGCACGATATTCAAGTGACAATCAGCGTGAAGAAAGTATTGATGGGCAAATTCGTGAATGCAAGGAGTTTGCCAAGAAGAATGATATTCGTATAATTGATACATATATTGACAGAGCGTTATCTGCAAAAACAGACAATCGTCCGTCGTTTCAGCAGATGATTAAGGATAGTTCCAAAGGTCTGTTTGATGTTATAATCGTTTGGAAACTTGACCGCTTTGCCCGTAACCGTTATGATTCGGCTCATTATAAAAACATTTTGAAAAAGAACGGCGTTAAGGTTATTTCTGCAACCGAAGCGATTTCAAGCGGTGCAGAAGGTATTTTGCTTGAGTCTATGCTTGAAGGCTATGCCGAGTATTATTCTGCTGAACTTGCAGAAAAAATCAATCGTGGCTTAACCGAAAATGCTTTGAAGTGCAAATATAACGGCGGCTCTGTCGCTTTTGGTTATATGATTGATGATGAACAACATTTTCAAATCAATCCGACTCTTGCCCCTGTTGTTTTGAATATTTTTAATGATTATATTTCCGGTAAAACGCAGAAAGAAATCCGAGATGAACTGAACAACAAGGGCTTGAAAAATGCTAACGGTCGAGAATTTACAATAAATAATATTTCTAAAATATTGACCAACCGTCGGTATGTTGGCAATTATATTTATAAGGATGTTGTAATTGAAAACGGAATTCCTGCCATTGTTCCAAATGATGTTTTTGATAAGGTGCAGGAAATGATAGCCGTTAACAAGCGTGCGCCGTCAAGACATAAGGCGGTTGATGATTACTTGTTGACAACTAAATTATACTGCGGCAAATGCAAATCGTTTATGGTTGGTGAAAGCGGAAATGCCCGTGGCAGAAGATACAGTTATTATAAATGCGTCAACACCAAGCGTAATAAAACATGCGATAAAAAGGCAGTTAAAAAAGATTGGATAGAAGATATCGTTATTTATCAAGTTATGAAATTCATCAATGATGATTCGCTCATTGAAATGTTAGTAAACAAGATTTTGTATATTCAAGGTAAAGAAAGCCCAATGTTGAAATCGCTTAAAAAGCAACTTGCACAGACCAACACAGCCATTGAAAATATGCTTAATGCTATTGAGCAAGGCATAATAACAAAATCAACAAAAAAGCGACTTGATGAACTTGAAAGCACAAAAGAAAATTTAGAAACAGAAATTGCAAAAGAAAACATATCACATCCGTTATTGACAAAAGAGTTTTTATATTTGTGGTTTGACGGGTTCAAAAATTTTGATGTGAATAAACTTGAAAATCGAAAAATGCTTATAGACACATTTGTTAATTCCGTTGTGCTTTATGATGACAGAATAGACTTTTATTTCAATTTCAAAGATAACGCTAAAAGTCTGACATTATCAGAACTTAATACCGTTTCGGATTTATCATCTTCATCTCCACCACGTCGTCACAAGCTATATATCGCTTGTGGCGATTTTTTTATATCATTTTTAAAAATCGCCACGGCACTCATACCGCTGCTCCTCCTTTTCCCCAAAAAGCTCACGCTTTTCGGGGACCCCGATATTTATTTTATTTTTGTATAAACAATGTGGATTCGGACCACTAATGGGAGCGAACGCCGAAGCCTGCGAGGCAAGGAGCGACAGAGAAACAGTCCGGTGGACTGTTTCGACATTAGTCCAAAGGTGCGAAGCGCCTGCGATAAAATCCACCCTCTTCCACCACGTCGTCACAAGCTATATATCGCTTGTGGCGATTTTTTTTATATCATTTTTAAAAATCGCCACGGCACTCATGCCGCTGCTCCTCCTTTTCCCCGAATTAAATAAACCTTTTTGCCTGCTTTAAAAGGGAGGCTTTTTTCTGTTTTTTCGCAATTTTGTCCATAAACATTGTTAAAAAATAAACAATCTTGTGTATATTGCCAAAATGGTAATAAAATCTTGCATTATAAGTCAAAATAATATATAATTATTATCGGTTAAAAATATTTATAATCATAATTAATATATGAGAGGTAAAAACAATGGACGCATTAAACAAAAAAACTATTGAAGACATTGATGTAAAAGGCAAAAAAGTTCTTGCTCGTTGCGACTTTAACGTTCCGCTTAAAGACGGCGAAATCACTAATGACAAGAGAATTGTTGCCGCTCTTCCTACTATCAAGTATTTGATGGAGCACGGTGCAAAGGTTATACTTTGCTCACACCTCGGCAGACCTAAGGGAGAATATAAGCCTGAATTCAGCCTTGCTCCCGTTGCAAAAAGACTTTCGGAGTATCTCGGTGTTGAGGTTAAGCTTGCCGAAGATGCTGAGGTTGTAGGCCCTAATGCCAAGGCTATGGCAGCCGAGCTTAAGGACGGCGAGGTTATGCTCCTTGAAAACGTTAGATACAGAGCAGAAGAAACAAAGAACGAGGAGAATTTCTCTAAGGAACTTGCTTCTCTTGCCGATATTTTCGTAAACGACGCATTCGGTACTGCTCATAGAGCGCATTGCTCAACAACAGGTGTTGCTGCTTATTTACCTGCTGTTTGCGGTTACCTTATTCAAAAGGAAATTAAGTTTATGGGTGGCGCTCTTGCTAATCCAAAGAGACCTCTTGTTGCAATTCTCGGCGGTGCTAAGGTTTCAGACAAAATCGGTGTAATTGAAAACCTTATTGATAAGTGTGACACAATCATTATCGGCGGCGGTATGGCTTATACCTTTATGAAGTATCTCGGCCATAACATCGGTACTTCTCTTCTTGAGGCTGACTGGGTTGAAAAAGCAGGCGAAATGATGAAGAAGGCTGAGGATAAGGGCGTTAAGTTCCTTATTCCTGTTGATAACAAGGTTGGTAAGGAATATGACGAGCATACTGAGGCTAAGGTAGTAAGCAGTGACGATATTCCTGACGGCTGGATGGGTCTTGATATTGGCCCTAAGACTCAGGAAGTTTTTGCAAACGCTATTAAGGGCGCAGGCACAGTAATTTGGAATGGTCCTATGGGCGTTTCAGAATGGGATAACTTTGCAGCAGGCACAATCAGCGTTGCTAAGGCAGTTGCTGATTCAGGCGCTATTTCAATCATCGGCGGCGGTGACTCGGTTGCAGCTGTAACAAAGCTTGGCTTTGCAGATAAGATGAGCCACATTTCAACCGGCGGCGGTGCATCACTTGAATTCCTTGAGGGTAAAGACCTTCCTGGTATCTGCGCACTCCAAGACAAATAATTTTGAATGTCGCAAATAAGCAGGCATAACCGTGCCCGTATTTATCAATAATCGTAGGGGCGACCATTGGTCGCCTTATACCAAAAATATTTTAAAGAGGTAACTATTATGAATAAGACTCTTCGTAAGGCAATTATTGCCGGTAACTGGAAAATGAACAATACTCCTGCACAGACAACTGCTCTCATCAATGAGATGAAGCCGCTTGTTGCCGATGCTGATTGCGAGGTTGTTCTTTGCGTTCCTTTCGTAGATGTTCCTGCCGCAGTTGAAGCTGCTAAAGGCTCTAATATTAAAATCGGTGCAGAGAATGTTCACTTTAAGGACAGCGGTGCTTTTACAGGTGAGGTTTCAGCTGATATGCTCGTTGAGCTTGGCGTTGAATACGTTGTAATCGGTCACAGCGAGAGAAGAACATACTTCGGCGAAACAGACCAAACAGTAAATCTCAGAACTCTTAAGGCTCTTGAAAAAGGCTTGAAGCCAATCATCTGCGTTGGTGAAACTCTTGAGCAGAGAGAGCTTGGTTATACAGAAACACTTCTTAAGTATCAAACAAAGATGGCACTTACAAATGTAACAGCTGACCAGCTTAAAAATGTTGTAATCGCTTACGAGCCAATCTGGGCAATCGGTACAGGCAAGACTGCTACTGCTGACCAGGCTGACGAGGGTAACGGATATGTTCGTGCAGCTATTGCAGAGGCTTACGGTGCTGATGTTGCAGAAACAGTAACAATTCAGTACGGCGGCTCAATGAACGCTAAGAATGCTGATGAGCTTACTTCAAAAGTAAACGTTGACGGCGGACTTATCGGCGGCGCTTCACTTAAGGCTGAGGACTTCTCAATTATCGTTAAGGCTGCAAGCAAATAATTAAACAAATTTTGGGTGGGTGTGTTTCGGCATACCCACTTTTTGTGAAAAACAATATGGAGGAATACTAATGAAAAAACCTGTTGTATTATGTATAATGGACGGTTACGGCAAGAATGACAGCGATTACGGCAATGCAATCGCTATGGCAAAAAAGCCTAACCTTGATAAGCTTATGGCTGAATATCCAATGACTTATATCGGAGCAAGCGGACTTGATGTAGGTCTTCCTGACGGTCAGATGGGCAACTCTGAAGTAGGCCACACAAATATCGGTGCCGGCAGAGTTGTATATCAGCCGCTCACAAGAATTACAAAGGCATTTGAGGACGGCGATGCTGAAAAAAATCCTGCTCTTAAGGGCGCTATGGATAATGCTAAGGGCAAGGCTCTTCACCTTATCGGTCTTGTTTCACCAGGTGGTGTTCATTCTCATTCGGAGCATCTTTATCATCTTCTTCAAATGGCTAAAAATAACGGTGTAGAGAATGTTTACGTTCACGCTCTTCTTGACGGCCGTGACGTCCCACCTTCATCTGCTGTTGAATATCTCAATGAACTTGAGGATAAAATGAAGGAAATAGGCGTAGGTAAAATCGCTTCCGTAATGGGCAGATTTTACGCTATGGACCGTGACAATATTTGGGACAGAGTTGAAAAGGCTTATGCCGCTATCGTTTATGGCGAGGGCATTCAGGCTGACAATGCAGTTGAGGCGGTTAAGGCTTCTTATGAAACTGTTGACGAGGACGGCAAGCACCTTACAGATGAATTTGTGCTTCCTACCGTTATCGGCGGCAGCGAGGGCAGAGTTAAGGCTGACGACAGCGTTATCTTCTTTAACTTCCGCCCTGACCGTGCAAGAGAGATTACACGTACATTTGTTGACCCTGATTTTGACGGCTTTGAGAGAAAGAACGGCTTTTTCAAGCTTTACTATGTATGTATGACTCAGTATGATGCCGAGATGCCAAACGTCGAGGTTGCATTCGGCCCTGAAACTCTTGTTAATACCTTTGGTGAATATATTTCAAAGCACGGTATGACTCAGCTTCGTATTGCAGAAACTCAAAAGTATGCTCACGTAACTTTCTTCTTCAACGGCGGCGAGGAAAAGCAGTATGAGGGTGAGGACAGAATCCTTGTTGCTTCTCCTAAGATTTCCACATTTGACCTTATGCCTGAAATGAGCGCTCCTGAGGTATCGGAAAAGCTTAATGCGGCAGTAAGAAGCGGCAAATATGACGCTATTATCGTAAACTTTGCTAACTGCGATATGGTTGGCCATACAGGTATTATCCCTGCGGCAATCAAGGCTGTTGAAACTGTTGACGCTTGTGTTGGCTCACTTGCAAAGGCTGTTATAGAAATGAACGGTAATCTCTTTATCACTGCCGACCACGGCAATGCTGATAAGATGCTTGACGAAAACGGCGAGCCGTTCACAGCTCACACAACTAACCCTGTTCCGTTTGTTGCAGTAAACTGCGGCGAGGGCGTTGAACTTCGTGACGGCGGCAAGCTTTGCGACATCGCTCCTACAATGCTTCAAATGCTCGGACTTGACAAGCCTGCTGAAATGACAGGTGTATCACTTATTAAATAAGTAAATACAATAATAAAAGGATTAGATATTCGTATTAATTTACGCATATCTAATCCTTATTTTTTATCTTATATTTATGTTTATATTGTTATATTGTCGGCTTAACTCTGTATACTACAGTCGAATGTTTAGGAATTGTTGCATTAATGGTAGTTCCTGTTGAGCGTTCATCTGTCCACAAATCGTGAAGTTCATAACCCGACGGAGATTCCTCAATACCTAAGTATGGGTCTTTAGTAAGGTCATCAAGCTTGAAATTGACGCTTTTTGTGGAAGAAGCAGTATTGAATAAACAAAGCGCAACATCGCCGTTTGAAAGCGGACGGGCAATAATATCAATACCGCTTTCCTTTTTGATTCTCTTAGCACTCTTGCCGAGTGAATCCTGGTCAACTGCAATCATATGTTTGTTAGTAACAATTTTAAGCGTTTCATTATCCTTATCGGGCATACCGTTTGATACAAAGCTTCTGATATCGTTGCCAAGCATAAGCGGAGCGGCAAGCATACACCAAAGCGAGAAATGCGCTCTGTTTTCGTTATCGTCAAGCTTTCCGTTGCCGACCTCAAGCATATCAGGGTCGTTCCAATGGCCCGGTCCTGAGTGCTTATAAAGCTTCAAGGTGCGGTTATATATCATAGTTATGCTTCTCCAATTTGGAGCTATATCGGGCGTTGTGCGCCACATTGAGCCTGCTTTAGCACCCCAAAGATAAGGGCGAGCCATGCCCCATTCGCAAATGGAATATGTGATTGGCTTTTCTTCTGAATGTGTAACCTTGGCCCACATTGAGCTTGCTTCCTTAAGAGCGTCACCCATACGCTTATACTGAATATATGACGAGTCAATCGCAGTTGCTACAGGGTTTTTGATTGTCATATTGTTGGTGCCCTCTTTAAGCTCAACAATAATTTGTTGCCTGCCTAAAGGACTGAAGCCCTTAGTTTCAGGGAAGAAAATTTCATACATTTTGCCGTTAATATGAATTTGCATATACTGCTTCTTTTTAGCCATTGACTTGTGAAAAACAAAGGTTAATACGTATTCACCCTTTTCGTCTGCGTCAAAATTAAAGCTTGCAGAGCCTGAGCCGTGGCTGATAAATCCGATTGCTTTTTTGCTCGGCACGTCAGACATTTTGATAATCTTTGCTCTTCCGGTAAACTCTGCGTCTTCCGGCCTTAAATCAATTTCAAAAGCGCTTTTTGGCTTGGTAATTACAATATGCTCAATTGCAGGGCAGTCACCGCTGATTCTGTTATGATGGCAAAAATCGTATTTAAAAAATTCACAGCCCCAAGACGCAATTGTTTTAGCGTCAAGCCTTTCGTTGCCGAGAGAGGCAGGGAGGTCCTCACAGGTGAGAGTACCGTTAGAAGAATAAAGACCAACCTTTAAGTCGAGTGCGTTAATATCCTTAATAAGCTTAGGGATACCACGGCTGAATGTGCCGAGATCGCCCTGAAGCTTTCCGTCACTGTCACGAAGGGAGCTTTGCCAGCAATCGTCAAGGTTAATAAATTCATATCCTGCATTTGCAAGTCCGCTGTCTTTCATAGCGTGGGCAGTTTGCATAATAATATCCTGGTCAATATTGTTCCTAAAGGTATTCCAGCTTGACCAGCCCATAGGCGGAGTTTGAGCAACCTTATTTTCAGAATATTCTTCGTCCTCGCTTATATCAATTGTAAGCTTAGTCGGGATAAATATTTTTTTCAAGGCGCAAAGCGGACATTTGCCGTTTGCTTTCATATTTAAAAACCAAGAAATGAACACAACAATCAATATTGCCAAAACGGCAACTAAAATTATAGCAAGATATTTCATTATAAACCAATCTCCTTAAAAAGCTCCAACTCCTTTTGAGCCAAAGCCTGCGTATTTTCATCATCAAGTGAATTTACTGCATTTAACGTAAATTCTTTTCTGTTTTTAAAATTGTAAATTATTCGATAAATCCAAGCATATAAAATAAGCCAAGGTCTTCCGTCGATAAATTTGATATAATCAATTTCTTTAAGCTTTTTATAAGGCGGAAAGAGAAGCCTGAGTTTCGCCATAAAGGGCGAATATTTTTTCCCTTCTTCAAGCTCTCTCCTTGCAACGGTAACGCCCTTGTTTTCATTCTCATTGCCGAATGCACCGCAGGCGCAAAGGTATTTTTCAACATTTTTCGTATCAATTGCGTAGTCATAACCTTCGCCGAAAAAGTTGTGGCAAACGGACAAAACGGTTTTACCGAATTTTTCAAGTTCAACTGCGCTTAAATATTCAAACACCTTTTGAATATCAATACTTGCAGTTTTTAGCATTACGGCTAAATCAAGAATAAGCTTAATTCCTGCTCCGTAGAATTTGAAATGGTGCGCCATGTGGGCAATCAAATATGCAAAATGAAAGCTGTCGTCAAATTTTCCGTCAAAGCCGTCAAATTTTGCATAATCAAAAGCGCTGCAAAACGGCTCGGTATCATAACAGCTTATAAGCTTTGTGTGCACCTCAAACAGAACACCGTTTTTAACATAGTTATAAACCGGCCCGTTTTCCTTAACACAGTCAAAACCGTTAGATATAAGCAATTTTTTAATCTTGTCCCTGTCCTCAGCCTTGATTAGAACGTCTATATCGCCCATAGCACGGCTTTCAGGCACGGGATAGTATTCTCTAAGTATTGCGCCTTTAAACGTGATATACGGGCACTGAGCCGACGCAAAAAGCGTTTTAACCTCTTCCAGCATATTAATCTGAGCGTTTGAAAGGAAAATTAAATCAAAAAATTTATTTTCAAGCGCATTTAAGAAGCTTTCGGGTAAATCGCTTTTATTCTTTGCATTTAAAAGTGCACAGTGCAATATACCTAAAAGGTTATGCCCCTTTGCATATAAAAACAATTTTTTATAATTAACGTCTGTATCGAAAATAAATTTGTCGCCGTTTAAATAGTGGCGGCAAAGGTCAATTAAAACCTCATATTCCTTATCCATATCAGTTGAAAACTGCGTTGCCGACAACAAGACTTAAAACAGTCATAATAAGTCCGGCAATAAATACACCGAGCGAAATCACAAAAAAGCTCTTTTTCTTATCAAGATGGAGAAGAGATGCAAGAAGTGCACCTGTCCAGCCACCTGTACCCGGAAGCGGTATTGCAACGAAAATCAAAAGCCCCCAAATTCCGTATTTATCAATTTTATCTCGCTTTTTAAGCGTTTTGTCCTCAAGCCAATAAACAAACTTGTTTATTCCGGGAACTTTTTTTAATAAATCGAAAATCCAATTGATTAATAAAAGTATGAACGGTATAGGTAAAATGTTACCTAAAAAGCTGATAATAAATCCTACAAAAGGATTCATTTGCAAAAGCACAATGGCTGTAAACATTCCGAGCCTGCATTCCAAGATAGGGCAGAGTGAAATAATAAACACAACAAGCCAATCGGGTATTCCGTGCGCTGTTAAAAACTCTTGTAAGTTTCTGCAAAGTTCCTGTACCATATATCAGTTCTCCTTTTTGTCGGTTGTTGTATTTTGCTTTTTATCTGCATTTGATTGCGACTCGTTATTTTTGTTTTGAGCATTAACGTTATTGTTTGCCGCATTTTGAAGTCGCTTTTTTTCCTGATTTCTTTTTCTCTTTTTTATTATTTTTTGGCGCACAATTTCCTCTTTGTGTTTTTCATAATAGCGTTGAGCCCTGAGTTTGTTTTGCTGTTCAATCCATTTTTGGCGCCTGTACTCGGCTATTCTTTCCTTGCGCTCTTGCTCTTTAAGTTCGATTTCTCTGTCAATAGCTTGCGCAGTGGGAGTGTTTTTATTTACAATAAGCTTTTGCTTAATGAGAAAATCAACGGCTTCCCTCAGTATTTTTTTATCATTTTCAAATGAGAGGTGGCCCATAGCCTGGTCATACGCAAGCCATCTGTAATCGTCAATTTCCTCCTCTTGCATTGTTGTTTTTAAATCGTCTGTCGTTGCAACGAATATAGAAACTTTTTTGTCAACATTATTGCGAAGCGTATATTTCGATATACCCTCGTAGCCGAGATGAATTTTAATGTGAAGCCCCGTTTCTTCAAGAACTTCTCTTCTTGCTGCGTCGTATTTTGTTTCACCCATTTCGAGGTGACCTTTCGGAAAGCCCCAATTCGCTGAGCGCTTATTTTTTATAAGCAAAAAGCGAAGCTTGCCTTTAATACTCCTGTATACTACTGCGCCTGCGCTTGATTCGTAGTAGCAGACAAGTTCATATTCGGGAAAATCTTTTTTAACATCAATGTATTGATAAATGTCTTGATTAATGTAGCGTGAACTTCTTGACGCCATAATCCAAATAGTTTTTAAATCCGTGTTCTCCGGGTCTTTAGGAACGAGTGCTGCTATAATTCGTCCGTCGAAATTGCAAACCGTGTGAGTCACTCCCATAACAAAAGCGTAACGGTTTTTGTATCCCTTGATTTGAACTAAGTTTAATGGATATACATAACCGTTCTCATCGACAGAATTAATAGTTTTAACAACTCTTCCTTGGGCTGTTTTGCCGAGAAACATAACATCACCACCAAGTAAAAGATATAATTCGTATTTATTATATCTTATTTTATATTGTAATACAAGAATTTTATTATAAAAACGTGAAAAATGATATTTAATATAAAGCAAAACGGACAACTCCGAAGAGTTGCCCGTTTTTATTTTTTATTTGGTTTGCAGATTTAGGTTTATGACATTGTCTGAAGTAAATCAACAAGTGAAGCAATAACCGTATCGGTATCACCCTTAAGAACAGGAAGTACCTGGTCTACAACACCTGAAACTGTTTCGTTGCCGCCAACAAGACCGGTTACAAGTGAACTAATCTTCTTGAAGTTGTCGCCTGCGTTTACAGTTTCGATTAAGTAGCTGAGAACTGCGATGAGAGTTTCTGAAGAGTTACCCTTAACGTAAATTCTTGTGCCGTAGGTAGCAGCCTGTGATGCGTCGGTAATTACCTTACCGTGGCTTGCAAGCTGTAACCAATTAATGTCGTTAAGCTTAATTCCAAGCGGTGTGCCCTTAATCTTAATCATTCCAAGAATGTTATTAAGAAGAGGAACGATAGCGTCAGCGCCGAGGAGCGGCTTAAGTGTTGCGTTAATATCATAGATATCAAGCTTGAAGTTTGATACGCCAATCTTGCCGAGGAGAGAGTTAAGGTCAACCTTAAGTGCCTTAAGAAGGGCAGGTAAGAGAGTGTTGAGGTCAACTACAGGCTTGACAGCGTCTATAAGTGCAGAGATAGGAGTGAGGAGATTGTCAAGAATCTGGCAAAGTCCGTTATTACCGATGAAGAGTGCAAGGTTTGGAAGCATTTCAAATAATGTTTCGAGAGGAGCATTGAGAATATCCTCAACCTTATCCCAGATAGGATTGATAATGTCAAGAAGAACATTATCATAAGCTTTCTTCATATCTTCTCTGTACTGATACTGAGTCTTAACGTTATACATTGAGAATGCTTCCATAAGAGGAACGATTGATGATGTATAACCGTTAGAACCAGGGATTCTTACGATATCGAAAAGACCGAGGTATGCGTCATTAAGAAGTACATCAAGTACGCCGAATACAGGACGAAGAACTGCAACGAGTGCATGGAAGAATGTATCTCTGTCCTTAACGCCCCACTTAAGAGCTGATGTATTAACCTTTGACCAAGAACCAGCCTTAGCGATTACGCTTGCATTAGCTGAATAAGTTTTGCCGTAAGTTTCGTCTGTAAGGAGCTTAGCAACATTACTTGTTGAGAAGTCGATACCTGTTTGTGCAAGGAGGGAAACGAGTGAGCCGTCGCCAACCTTAACCTTTTCAACTGCACCGTAAAGACCGGTGAGAAGTGAGTTAACAATGTCATCCTTGAAGAGGAGGCCGCTGATTAAGTTGTTAAGACCGCCTTTAATTAAACTGCCAACAAGACCGTCAAGCATAGGAGGAAGATTCTTAAGGAAGTCAACGTCTACGCCCTTAGGATATGAGAAGTCGAATGAGCCTGTCTTATATGCGGTGTAATCCCAGAATGCATTAGTAGGTTCGCCTGTTAAGAAGTAGAATACTGCACGAACGATATCATCTTTTTCAGCCATGCTGATTGTAGTGAATACACTTGAGATGATTGACTTGAGCATACTGTTCTTCTTAATAGCACCAATTGAAGAAACAAGTGATTTGATTGGTTTAGCGTTCTTAATAAGAGTGTCTGCCACATAGCGGAGAACTGCAACGAGAACCTCGCCCTTGTCAGCAATTACTTCCTTATTAGTGAACTTGCCTTCGGCATTCTTAGCATGCGACTTAGAGGTTACAACCTTGCCGTGAGCAGCGATTGTTGACCACTTGAAATCAGGAAGCTTGATGCCTGTTTTCTTAAGTAAGCTGTTAATAAGCGGAACAACGATGTCCTGAATGTTGCAAGACTTGAGGTCTGCAAGCTTAATGTTAAGCTTAACGCCCCTAACCTTAAGCAAGCTTGTTAAATACTTGCCGAGGTCCTTGCCAAGTACCGCTGAAATAATCTTATCAACGTCTAAACCTGCTGACTTAGCAGTTTTAACAATGTTTGTAATCGGAGCAAGGAGATTATCAAGAAGCTGGCCGATACCGTTGTTATCAATGAAGTATGCAAGGTTAGGAAGAACTGATGTAATTGTTTCAAATGGCTTGTCGAGAACTTGGTCAACAAAGCTCATAAGAGGATTAAGAACATCAAGAAGTACGTTATCTTTAGCCTTCTTGCAATCCTTCTGATACTGTGCAAATGTCTTAATCTTGCTGTTGCTTACCTGAAGAACATCAAGAAGAGGAATGATTGCACCTTCATAGCCGTTAATGCCGTTTACGCCGACATTGAGTGCGTTAAGGTCAAGCTTAATTGTTGAAAGCTTAGAGTCGGCATTCATTGAATCCTTAGCTGTAAGAGTAAGAACACCGTTCTTAAGCTCATAGGTAAGAGCAATCTTGCTTGCTACCTTGCCGTCGCTTCCCTTAATATCAAGAGATGTTGAAGCCTTTGCAATTGTGATATTGCTAAGGTCAATCTTTCCTTCATTAAGGAATACGTTGAGAACACTGTTGAGAGGACGAAGAATTGCAACGAGTGCATGTACGAAGCCCTGCTCAGCCTTTGCGGAGCCATCCTTGAAGCCCCAGTTGATTGTTTTAACTTTCTTCCAGCTCTTAACCTTCTTGAGGGTTTTAGCTGCTGAAGAATAAGTTTTACCATAGCTCTTATCCATAAGTAAGCCTGCAACGCCCTTAGGTGAAACAGTAATGCCTGCCATATTGAGATAAGGTGAAATAGTCTTTTTGTCAAGTGCACCGTAAAGTGCCTTAGCAAGTGAAGTGAGGTTAGCGTTTGTAAATACCAAACCGCTTACAACACCCTTAAGATTTGATGCATCAACTACGCCAAAGTTAGTGAGAAGAGCCATAACTGCGTCAACTGCACTGTCAAGCTGGGTGATAGCAGATTCAGCATCATAAGAAGAAATACCGTCAGGGTACTTGAACTTTAATGAAGTTCCCTTGTATTTGCTGTAAGCCCAATAAACTTCTGTAGGTGACTGTGTGAAGTCGAGAAGCTTGCCTACAATCTTAAGAAGTCCCATACCGTCAAGCTTACCTGTTTCGATATACTTGATGAGCTTCTTAACGCCTGAGCTTACCTTGTTGTTGCCCATAATCAAACCGATGATTGTGGAAAGGTTATGATTTGTCTTTACAAATTCAACAACATAATCGAGTACGTATACAAGTGTTTGAGCAGGAGTTGTTGTCTTGCCAAGCTTGTTCCAATTAATGTTGTTAAGTTTAATACCTGTCTTTGCAAGAAGGGTATTAATAATAGGAATAATGTTGTTGCCTGAAAGAGCATAGCCCTTAACCTTAAGTCCAAGCTCTTGCTTGTCGTTAACTGTGATTAAATCACCGAACGTCTTAGAAACGATACCTTCAAGCAGCGCTGCAAGTGACGGTGATGCGGCACCAAGCTTATCACTCTTAATCTTAAGAATGTTAGCTGCGCCGTTGAGCTCGTTTGCAATAGCCTTAACTGCGCTTGAAACAACAGAAGCAAGTGTAGGAGTTGTTGTATCGTCTAATACAACGCCGATAGCCGACACAAGATTGAGCAATGTTGTTGCAGGCTTTTCAAGGAACTTGTCAAGAAGTGAAACTATTGGATTAACAATACCGGTGAATACTTCGTCACGGTATGGATTGCTCTTATCAGCAAACTTAGTAGGAGTATCAACTGTGATGCCTGTCTTTTGAGCTATTGTATTAAGAACAGGGTAGAGAGCATTTTCATAAATGCCTGTATCAATAAGAACTACGCCGAGGATAGAGGTGAGAAGTCTGAGTGAGGTTGAAAGACCTGTCATAAATTCATCTCTGTTGCCTGCTGTGATGCCCCAATTAATGCTTACGTTAAGAGTACCGTTGTCATTAACTGCGTCACTCCAACTGTCAAGCTTAGAAAGCTTCTTGCTTGCGTTCTTAATGCCTGTGTCCTTAATTCTTACAGATAATGAGTCAGGAGAAATAAGTCCGTTGACTGCTTCACTGATAAGATTGTATTTTGCTGTCACGTCGGCAGTACCATTATTATATGTATAAGAGTATGCATACTTGTCTGTAAGTCCTGCAACAAGTGTTTCGACGAGAGCATAGGTTCTTACTACTACTGTTGTAAGACCTTCGTTTGTGTAGATATCCTTAGGATTAACGTTACCATTTGAATCAGGAGTACGTGCATCCTCGCCATTAAGATAATATAAATAGGTATTAAGTAAATCAATTGTTGCGTTTGATGCATTTGCACCAATGTAATTTGAAAGTAATGAAATTACGCCGACAATAATGTTACTTGTTTTGTTGATTGAATAGCCGTTTACGCTTGAATCCGTAAGGAGAGATGACAATGTTTTATCAAGCTTAGCTATTGTGTTATCAACGTTCTTCATATCGCTGCTCTTATGTGCTGAAATATCAACTGAAGAGTTAGGAGTTGCAACTGCCTGTGTAGTGGCAGGTGATGAAGAATTATTGTTATTGTTATTATTGTTGTTATTGTTGTTATTTGACTTGAATGAATTGATAAGTGCCTTAACAACGTCAACAAGCTTGCTTACATTAGTAATAAGGAAGTAAGCGTTATCTCTGTCAAGACCTACAAATCCGCTTGATTGCGGTTCAAATGTGAAGCTGTACTTGCTGTCACGTGTAATCTGGAAGATACTGTTGAAAAGGTCTGTAAGAGCACTTGTTTCGGTGAAACCGCCTACTGAATTGAGAAGACCTGTAATAATAGGAAGGTTCTTTTCAAATTCACTGCCCTTAGAGCTTATTACATTGTTTACAAGACCGAGAATAGCGTCAAGCCAATCCTCTACGAATACACCTACAAAGCAGTCAAAAATCTTTGTTGGGTTTGGATTAGCGGCAAAATCCTTGAACTCTGTCATCTTAGAGTTGCTTACTGCGCCGTTTGAATCCGTAACAATCTTGCCCTTGTAGCAATATGTCCATGCATCCTTGCTTACGCCGTATTTGTCAGCTGCAAGGTTTTCCATAATGTCAAAGAGCTGAGGAATTGCAACCATAAGGTTGTTAAGACCTGAGTTGATGACTTTTCCTCCGTCATCATGGCCCTTAACCTGGTCTCTGTACTTAGGAGTGCTAACGTATGTGTCAACTGCAGTAGTGAAGAGGCCTGCTATTTCTGTTACCAATTCATAAAGACCTGCGCCAACCTGTCCGTTTGAAGCTGTGATTGCTTTCTTAAGGATACCCTCAAGGTCGCTGAGCTTAGCATACTTGAGAGCCTTATCGGCAATGTAAATACCTGTAATCTTAGGTACGCCTGCTTCATATGTGTATTTAACGTTAAACTTAGTAGTGCTTGAAACGTTAGCAAGTACATCTGCAAGAGAACCGCTTACGCCATTATAAGAATAGGTATAAGAACCGTCGCTGTTCTTTGTGTATGTGATTGCTTTGCCGTAGCTGTCGACAACCTTGTCATACTTAAGTACGTAGTCAGGAGTTGCGATAATGTCGCCGGCTGAGAAGTTCTTAGTTACAAAGGTATCGTCAGAAGATTCTGAAATGTAGCCTGTTTTCTCATTACCGCCGTTCCAATAAGTACCGCCGAATTCCTCAAACTTGCCATCTCTCTGGAGCCAATGCATAAGCTGAGGAAGCATAGCGTTGAGGTCCCAAGCAAGCTGACTGATACCGATGTATGAGCCGGTGTCTGCAGTCATATTTTTGAGTGGCTCAATAAGGTCAATAACAGAATAGAGGAAGCCTTCTTGGTTATTTCTTTGCGAATTGCCGATTTCAGATAAAAGAATAGGCTCAAGAAGCTCGTTAATTACTACTGTAAGTAAAGGAAGAAGGTTTACGACTGTCTTAATCGGGTCGTTAACAAGATTCTTCCAAACATCGGTAAGAGCGTCCTTAAGATTTACGTTGGTCTTAAGAAGTGACTTAAGCACAGCGTCAACCGTTTTACCGATATCTGTACTTGGGTCAACGATATCGCCGATTGTGTTGTTGAGAATAAGGTTTGTAATCTCGGTACCTGCCGAACCTGTAAGGTCAACATTTTTACCGTTGAGAATTTCCTTTTGAGCGTCGGTAAGAACGATACCTGAAGTTTGAGAAGCTTTTTTCTTTACAATATCATCAAGTACGAGTTGAACGTTAAGAAGGAATTTGAAAGAATACTTATAGCTGTATGTATAAGTGGTGCTATCTGTGCCAAGGTCGTTTGTATCAACGCCTAAGTATTCAGATGCAATCTTAGTAACAATGTAGTCGTAAGAAGCTGCAACCCATTCGTTGATTAATGGCTTGCTGTAATTATTTGAATTAGTTACAGAGTCAGACTTAAGTGCGTTAATGCCGACACCCGGGTCTGAACGTGAAGCATCAACAAGTGAATTAACAGGCAAGTATTTTGTTTTGTCAATATGTGAACGGTTTTTAGCAAAGCCGCCAAATGAACCTAACAAATTATTGTAATTTGTTGAATTCTTTTTTTGGTTAGCTGCAATAAGAGACCAGAACTCTGAAGTGTAACTGCCTTTAAGTGAAGCAGGAACAATGACTGTCTTGTTCTTTTTGTCGGCATATTTATCGTTAAAGGTAACTTCGCCGTCCTTAAAGTAGTTTGTTACAACATTAGTGGTGGCGTTTGCACCGCCGACGCTGGAGAAGAATGCACGCAACTGAGTAAGTTCGTCATCGCTGATGAAGAAACTGTCACCCTCTTGCCAATTTGCGTCATATCCTTTTGGAAGCTTAGCATTGATTTCGGAATTAAGCTTGTTGAGGTCAACGCCGTTTCCGTTATTACCGAAACGTACAACCATACCCTTAAGTATATCAGTGTAATACGGAGAAGTGGTTGTGTCGACATTACCGTTCATAAGTGCTTTTTTGCACAAATCAGTCTCAATAGTGTTGCCTACTACATATTCGGTATATGACTCAATTTGGTAATCTGTTGTCATGCCCTCTTTTTGTGCAAGAGTCTCGAAAGAAGCATCTTCGGCAACTCCTAATTTAGCGGCAACAGCTTTTCTTGCGATTTCCTTAACAGTGTCATAAACATTGTTTTCAGTGTCGCTTACTGTGAAGCCGTTAAATGTCATAGGAACCTGATAAAGTGATGTGCTGTCAACTGTTTGGTTAAATGTTGCACCGCCGTCGCTTATCAATCTGATAAATTCGCTTGCTGAGATGAAGCTCTGACCGACACCGAAGTCGTAGTAAATAACGTCAGCCAAATCGTTAAGCTTAACGTTGATACCGTATGTTGCATACTTAATGTTAAGTGTGCCCATATAGTTGTTAACAACGGCTTGCTCATCAGCTGTGAGCTTAAAATCAAAGTTCTTCAACTGGTAAAGTGTGGCAGTATCATAAGTGTCACCGATAGCTTCGCCGTTAAGCTTAACTGTTTCAACAGCACCGCTTTTTACAGCTTCGGTATAACGTTTAGCAATTGCTTCTACCTTATCACTGTCTGTACCTTCCTTTATCTTTTGAGCATAAAGGTCGGCTAAATACCAAAGGCTGTTTGTTGAGAACTTGATAGTTTGACCTGCGGCATTGTAGCCTGAAACGGTACGTTCGCTTTCTTTACCGTATAACCATTCGTCAAGCTGATTTCTCGTGTCTTTAGATAAGTCTTTGTTGTCTTTGTACTTTAAGCAAAGGGCAGTAAGTGAAAAATAATCAATTGCGCCCGTTGAACCGCTTAAGTAGTTATAATCTTCGGGATTACCCATACCTTTCTGAATATAACTTGTTACAAAGTCTGACTGGCTTGTCTTTGCAAGTGCGCCGATAAGAGTCGGCTGCAATACGCCGAGTAAATCCTGAAGTGTTGTTTCACTTGCGATTTGCTCTTTTTCTTTGTTGGTAAGTTCCGCTGCGGTCTTACCTAACTTTTTAGCGCCCTTTTCATAAACAGGCTTGCTTATTGCCTCAATGCCCATGAGAAGGGAAGGCAGCTGGTCTGCCAATTTGTTAAGTGTGTCGAATGACGAATCGGCGTCAACACTTGTCGTTTTCCAAAGCGGGTTGTCATTACTCTTGGCGAACGCAGTAAATCCAACCGAGCATGTGGTCACGACCATTACTACAGCTAAGAAAAAGCTGAGTATCTTTTTGCTCGTTCTCATATAAATCTCTCTCTCCTTTACATATGATTTACGAACTTGTCGTATGGTAACGCATTTTGGATAATGCGCCGAGCAGTATTTGTTCACAGTTTCTACACAAAAAACTGCTTTTTAGGCGCAGGATATCCACACGCGTATTAACAAATACAATATATTTATAACAAATAAAAACTTATAAGTCAATAATTTTATAACATATTTTGAATTTATTGTGAATTTTCACATATTTTAGCATTGATTTTTGACGATAGTGAGTTGCAAAATAGACAATAAGGCATAAAAAGTCTAACAAACACAATTCGACAGAAAATTGACTGTAAAACGTAATATAATCCATATAAAGTCGAGTAAAATTCTGTTCGATTTGTAAAGGCGAACATCTTTACAAATGTAAATTTTGTGTAAAGTGTCACAGCTTTACTTGCGGAAAATCAAGAGTTTTTTGGTGCCAAATTATAAACAAATTGTAAACTTTTAGTTAATAATTTGTGCAAGGTGTCAAAAATAAGTTTGCTTTTTTGGACATTGTTACAAAAATATCATTTGTCGTTTGTCTTTATTGACTTTTTTGTTGCCTTATGTAATAATTATAATGTGTTTAAAACACGTATTGCGCAGTTTTTGGTGCAACGGTTTGGCTTTGCCGACCTTCAGTCTAATTCAGATTGCCTGATGGTCAGAGATTGTGACAGGCTCCCACGCAATATGTTAACACTTTATTATCCAATTAATTTTAAATCTAATGGAGGTGAAAAATGAAAACGAAGGCAAAAAAGTTTTCACATAAGCTTCTGGCATTATTTATGGCAGTGCTTATGGCAGCTTCCTGCTTTACCGGTGCTTTAACTGCTTATGCTGATACTATGAGCAGTGAAAAGACGTATGCCGACGAGTCAATCGAATATAACGATTTGGCGTGGGCTATTCTTTCCGATGAACAGGTAGCTACAGCTTTACTTGACTATGCTGATTTGATGCTTGCCCAATACGGTCCGCAGATTGATAAGCTTCTTGAAAACCTTCCTTCAAGTATTACCCAGTATATCACATGGGACAGCAACAGCCGTACACTTAAGCTTAATGCTTTTGGTCTTGTTAAAAAAGACATTCCGGTACGTACTCACAGTGTTGATGAACTTTTCTATACACTTAGGGGTGTCGCTGATCTTCTTAACTCATATGGTAACTTACTCGGTGATGCCGGCAACCTTAACTTTAAGGCTGTTGCTACTAAGGATTGGAATATTACAAGAGAAACTGCATCTTCAACTGATATTTTAAGAAGCGTAATCGGTATTTTACAAAACCTTTCTTGCGACTATAACGGCTCTGATATTTTAGGCCAGGTGCTTAGAGGTAACTTTACTCTCGGTACTCTCGGTAACGTTGCAAACCTTGACGTATATAAGATTGTAGGTAATCTTTTGGGCTTTACAGATACGAAGTATAAGACTAACTTAGTATACAATGTTGCTCAAAACCTTATTTTCCAATATACTAATTGGTATACAGAAGAGGAAATTAATAATTTCAAGAACGGTACTGCAACATGGGTTTATGATGATCAGCTTATTAATAAACTCACAACAGAGCTTCTTGATAAGATTAGTGTACTTGTTACATATAATCAAGAATACACAGATGCTGATTCGCAAACAGCAATTCAGGATACATCGGCTACACGTTATTTGAAGATTAAAGCTGAAATGAAGGCAAGCGGTTCTGACTATGCTACTGCAGCTGCAAAGCTTGGTTATGACCCTAACCTTATATATTCAGATGAATTTAAAGATGATGAGGGTAATCCTCTTAACGTTCTTCTCTTTGCTTACGGTGCTCCTGACGAAAACGGTTATGCAACAGCATCAACCACAAAGGTAACACTTAAGGCAACCGATAATCTTTTTGATTTCAGTTACAGAGCTCTTGACCTTGCTTGGGATACAGTTCTCAAGGGTACAGTCAAACTCCTTCACGTAAATGATGGATTTGATAAGGGTCACGGCGCTAACTTTGATAACAACTATTATTATTTCTTCGACCAAAAGGGCGAGTGGAATGATAATGATGTTGCTGCAAACTATACACCGGCTAAGCTCAATCAATGGGCAAATGCAGTATATAAGGATTATAAGTTTGACACAGCAGATGATTTCCTTGCTTATGTTAAGAAGACGGTAACTTATGATCGTACAGCTGCCGAGGACTCAACAGGTTCTTGGAAAGATATCGACGCAACGAGACTTTTCGCTAAGTTAAGATACAGCCCACTTGCTGATTACGGCTTTAAAGTAACAACAGGTCCTATCAATCTTTACTTTGCAGAAACAGGTACTCCAAACCTCGATAAGTTCTTTAGCGAAAGCTATTCAAAGTACAGCTCAATGGTAGCAGGCTTTAATGACGCACTTGTTGCAGCAGTTAAGGACTTGTTCCCGCAGAGCGGCAACGTTATCGGTACACGTCCTGAAATGACAACAACCGGTGATTTTGCAACTATTGACGCAGCAGCAATTAAGTCAATCGTTTCAACACTTGTTGGCAACGCTTGCAAGATGGTTCAGTACACAGCAGACGCTACAGACGCTAACATTCTTAAAGCTTTCTACGCAAAGAACGGTGCCAGCGCTGCTCTTACAGAGAAGAATCTTGAAGAAGCAATGATTCCTATGCTCGTTGCTTGTATCGGTCAGGTAAATCTTGGCTCAGGCAAGCTTGAGAAAATTATCCATCCTTCTGATTGGGACGGATGTAAGGATGCAGAAGCAGTAGCTTATGTATGCCTTAAGGAGTATTTATCATACTCAATGCCTAATAAGGATTATTCAAAGCTTGTAAAGATTGGCAGCGACGGAACAATCAATGCAACACTTGAAGGCACAATTCTTCCAATGGCTCGTGACGCAGTTGCTTATGTAATTGAGGCTTACGTTCCTCTTGAGGACGAAAACGGCAATACTTGGAAGACAGAGTCAGCAGCTGTTGATTCTAAAACAACACTCTTTGACCTTCTTAATTCTGTAGTTTGCTACTACGGTGGCGACCATGCAATGGAGAAGGCTGTAAATAAGGGCGAAAGAGCTATGGGCGTAGGTGCTCTCCTCGGTATTTGTGATCAAAACGGCAACAGCCTTATCACAACAAAGAATACTCTTTGGGAAAACATTAATGCAATAGCTAATAAGCTTATGCCTGTTCTCGGTACACTTCAGGGTACAGGTTATGCTAAATTCAATTCAGAGGAACTTATTTGGAACAACATCGTTCTTTCATTCCTTGATATTGGTAAAGAAAATTCAAAGACAGGTCTTTGCGGCGTATCTAACTTCCTTAACCAGTTATTTACAATCGTTTCTGCAGAGCCTATCCAAAAGACTTCATTCGTCGTAACAGTTTATGATTTACTTAAGGATCTCATTAACGGATTGTTTGGCGCACGTTACAGCGGACAGAGCTTTAAGACAATCGTTCCTGATGCTACAAGTGCTCATCCGTTTGATGATTTCTTCCAAGTTAAGGTACTCGCAGGTACAAGCGGTAAGGACTTGGGTGCATTCCAAAAGCTTATCTGTAACTTTGTAGAGTTCGGCGGATACGGTACAAACGGTCCTAAGACCTACTCTGATTCTATTATCAGAGGTATCTGTTTTGCAGTACAGGCAGTTAACAGCTTCATTCCTAATGCATTGACTACACTTGGTCAGCATCAGCTCAAGATGGCTACTGCTTCATTCGGTTCTAACACCGTAACAGGCTGTATTTCAGGTCAACCTTATGATGATGCACTTACTGTTACAAACAACTCGGTAGGTATCAATGCATCTTACATTAAGGACGGCAAGCCTACTCAGCTTTCACGTTACTATGTAAAGATTACAAGCGTGCTTCAATATGATGTTTATAACGAAGAAATGCCTGATGATACAATAGATTTCCCTGAAACTCCTATTGATCCGGGTAAGAGTGCTAAAATTAATATTTCAGTTCCGTTCGATGTTTCAGGTTCTGATACAACAAATACATGCCGTGTTGTTGTAAATTATGATATTGTTGATGATCAGGGCAATGTTCTTTATGGAGGCAATACTGTAACAGCTTATAAGCTTCTTACAAGTGAAGTAAGCTTCAGAAATGCTCTTTATGATGCTGATTATAACTTCAACTCTACATTCCAGCAGACAGACGGCACTGACAGAGAAGAAAACGGTGTAACCGTTCATTCTCTTACAGGTATCGGCGGTAATATCTCTGCAAACTATCCTGATAAGATGGTTATCGCTTCTAACAAGCTTAACGAAATCGCTCAGTATTCATTCTTTATGAAGGGCGGCAGTAAGGAAAAGAGCATTGACGGTGTATTCTTCTTTGACAGAAAATCCGGCTATGAATCAAATAACCTTACTACTGCAGCTAAGGCATTCGATGATTCTAATTTAACAACAGTAGATATCGGTGAAAATAACGCTATTGCTCGTTGGGATAAGTCAACAGGTGATCTTCTTAAGATTGGTATGTATGACTATCGTGTAGAAACATCTGCAGGCTCAGGCGAATTCGGCGAATGGCAGCGTAACCATACAAACGGTTCTACAGGTAGCGGCCTTGGTGCTGTTGACTACTACAGAGGTTATACTTCTGAGGAAATCGGTAACATTTCAAAGCAAAATGAGGGCAAGGAGATTGAAACAAGAACTCACGTTGCATTCACTCTTCAGGAAGCACTTGATGCTAAGATTATTGCCGGTTACCATATCAATGAAAGCGGTATTTATGATACAATGTATCTTAAGACCGGTGGTAAATATAACTACGATAACATCTTTAATATGGTTACACTCGGTACCGGTATTGATGCTATCTATATAAATACCTCAAAGCAAACATTTGGTTCAAATGCTGTTAATAACTACAGACCGTTTGGTTTCGACGGTGAGGCTACTGTTAAGACCGGCACTTATGATGTTAATGTTAACTTCTATAATTCAGGTTCTTATAAGACAGGCAGCTTCCAGCTTGTTATCGGTGAAAGCGGTTCAGCCGGCTCACTTGATAAGAACTATAACGAACTTGCCAATATCATGGCTAACTATAAAACATCCGACTTCAAAGAGGATGCATCTATCGGTTCAGTTTATGATTTGGCTAAGGATGCTCTTATGAATGTACTTAGCGTTCAGTCAGCTCCTTACACTGCTGAATCAGCTCTTACTCAGTCAGATAAAACAGAGTATGCAGTTACAACTTCAGTTACAACTTCCGCAACAGGCGATCGTGCATACGTTCCTTACTCAACCTCTAACGAAACAGTAACATTTACTGTAAAGGGTACTCAGGTAAGCTACACAATCCCTGAATCGGTTAAAGCAACTGCTTATGTCGGCGGCACAATAGACGCTACAACAGGTGCAACCAGTGGCGGCGTAAAGGGAATTTACTATTCCGATGAGAAATGTACAATGCCTATTTACTCACCAAAGCCACTTACATCATCAGATGTTAAGAATGGCAAGGATGCTGCATTGGCTAATGTAACACTCGGTCAGGACGGTAACTATTACCTTACTAACTCAGTTAAGTATGCTACAAAATGGGATCTCGATACATATCCTGGCGGCCCATGGCAGAGACCGACAACTACTCAGGATACAAACAAAGATAACGAGCCTCTTTATAATCAGGTTCAATATGTATACAGAAATGCTGAAGGCAAAAAGTGCAACTCAGGCGATAATTGGGCATGTAAGTTCCCATCAGCTGAGTATCAGCTCATTCCTAACTCAGGCGAGATGGACTCAGTAGATAATCGTGGTATTGCTACTCAGGCTAATGACAGACTTGAATATGTTCTTAGCGTAGTTAAGTCTCACCTTATCAGCTCATCATCAACACTCTACAATGAGATTTCTGAGCTTAGAAATGGTCTTGAAGAAATTAACTTTGATATTCTTACATATAATAAGATGGTAGAATATGCAAAGAAGGCTGAACAGCAGTATACAGTTGACGTTGATTACGTTGACGCAACAACAGGCAAGACTGTTGAAAGAAACGGTATGTCTTATGTTGACGCTGCTAAGCTTATGAATGATCTCAAGAATGCAGGTACTAAGTTTACTTATACCACAGCTTCTGAAGTATCTTCTGTTCAGGCAAAAGAATACGTTAAACTCTTTAACATATTCGCTTCTGCAGTTATTGAACGTGGTTACCAGGGCAAGCAGCTTGAAAATGAAATCAAGTGTGCATCGGGTAATGCTTACTCAATGCTCAAGGCAACACCTGCTACATACAATGAAGACGGTACAGTTGCTACTGAAGCAACCGTATCTAAGAATGGCGTAGCAGCTAACCCACGCTTTGGTTCATTTGATGCATCAGGTAAGCTTGTTAACGAAGGCACAACAAAGTACTCATCAGCATCTTGGAACAGATACGTGAGAGCTCTTGCTGCCGCAGTTGACCTTGCTAACTATGGTAACGGTTCTTATAAGTATAAGAATTCAGGCACATTCAATATCAATGACCGTAAGAACTATGACGCTCAGCTTGCTAAGATTTACAATGTTGATACTGAACTTCAGGCAGCTGAAATCGGTCTTACCGAGTTTGAGAGCTGTGAGCTTACTGTAACTCCTGTTGCAGGTGCTAAAGTAACAATCGACGGTGTTGCTTACTCAGGTCCTGTAGCTGTAGAAAAGGGTCAGGTTGTTTCAATCAATGTAACAGCAGAGGAAGGTTATACTCTTAAACCTGAACTTACTGTTAACGGCGACAAACTTACATTTGACGATACAGCAACAGCATTCCCGTATGAGCTTACTGTTACAGGCAATACTACAATCGTTCCTTCGGTTGAGTCATTGGCTCCGTCAACTCATAGTGTTACTGCTTCACTTGTTGTAGCAACATCTTCAAAGGGTGCTACTAACAATAAGGGCGTAAACGGAACATATAAAGTAACTGTTTATGACGGTGCAAACACTCCTGTTCTTGAAAAGTCATTTGACCTTACAGCTGCTGCAAACGAGATTAGTCTTGACCTTGCACCCGGCACATATACAGCAACAATTACTTCTGAATTCGCTATTACACGTACAGTAAGCATTGTTGTTGGTGACGCTGATATTGCAGGTCCTGCAATTGCAATGGTTGTTTGCGATTACAACAAGGATAAAGGCATTTCAGCTACTGATGCTACTCTTGTATACAAAGAGGTAACTGCATCTCAAAAGAATTTAGCATTCGACCTTAATGGCGACGGTGGTATATCTGGTACTGATGCTACAACTGTTTATGCTATTGCATCATCAGCTATTTCACTTCCTGCTGTTACTATTAAGTAATATTAGTTTCTATACTTCTTAGGGGCGAAAGTCCCTAAGAAGTTTTACTTGAAAATTACGATAACTTGTGTTATCATTTAATTAAGCAGAGCTATGGCTTTGCTTTGTCTTGATATATTCGGCTTTCGCCGTTTATATGCTATGCCCGCTTTGGGCGGGGAGGCTATGGGCAGTTTCGTTTAGTAAATGTTTAATGTTTCACGGTGTTTGGCTTTTGCCAAAGTTGCTTGGTTTCATATTTTTATGTTTTCTGACCGATTTTGTCTTTGCCCTTCACGGAGATTCTGCTTCTCCCCAAATTAAGCGAATTTTTTCAACAAGGAGGTAACACCAATGAATACAATTGCAAAAAAACAAGTAGGTGTTATTTTCGGTACACTTGCGTTTTTGGTTTTTGTTGCGCTTGTTGTGTGCCTTCCTCGTACTTCGTATGCTGCTGCGCTCGGAACGGAGAGCCCGAACGTTTATTGCACATACACAGATTCTAACGGCAAACAATACGACGGTGATAAGTTACCTGCCGGTACATATGACGTCAGCTTTTATTTAGAGGGCGTTACCGAGTTATCGGTTGTGCAGGTTACATCAACCTATTCTTCGGATGTATCGGTGAAAAGTGAGCCTAAGGCTCTTCTTTCTGATAAGGTTGCCGGCGTATCTTCGATGGGAACTGTAACGAATGATTCTAATTTGGTATTCGGCTTTGTTTCAGATGCTGACACTTGTTCATCTGTAACAAAGGACGGCACGTTGCTTGCAACCTTCTCGGTTGCTTTTGCAAAGGATTGTGACGCCGCTGATGTTATTTCGGTTTCAACAGACCCAAATAAGACTTTCGTTTTGGCTAATTATAATGACGGATTTGACGATGAGTATGCTCTTGTTACCAAATCTGCCGATTATCCCGGTTCTCTATATTTAATGACCTGTGACGTTTCACCGTCAACCGGTCATAGCGTAAACGGCTCGCTTGTTATTATGACAGATGCGAAAGGCAATACTGCCAACAGTCCTGTTTACGGTGAATATACGGTTAACGTATATTCTGATTCAGCTCGTACCGAGCTTGTCGGTACAACCACATCATCTCTTAAAGATGGTGTAAACGCTTTCTCTATTGATTCGTTAAAGGATGGAACCTACTATCTTTCAATCTCATCTGATTATGCAATAGCTCGTAATGACGTTACCGTTATCGTAAACGGTGCCGATATTACTAATGCGGTTATTCCTATGATGGCTTGCGATTTTAACGGGGACGGTGGTATATCTGCAACAGATGCTACACCCGTATATAAAGCTGCTACATCTAAGAACCCATCATTGCTATTTGACTTGAATAGTGATGGGGGCATATCTGCAACAGATGCTACGATTGTCTATGCTTGTGCATCCGGTTCCAATTATTATAACGGATTAGAGATAAAGTGATTTTTTTCAAAATAAATAAAGGGGATTTCTAAGTGAAAAAGACATTTAGAAAAGCAATAGCTGTTCTTCTTGCAGTTCTTATGGTTGCATTCTCCGTTCCGTTTTCTGCTTTAGCTGCCACTAATGGTGTAGCTGATATGTTCGGTTCAACAGATTATACTGTTACTCAGAACAGAAAATGGTGGGTTGATGATGGCGTTGATGCAAGCCTTGAAAAGCTTCAGTCAACTCCTGAATATCGTGGCTATGCTAATGATGAAACTAGTGGTGGTTCGGTAGATTTCGGTGGTGAAATCGCAGATTATGCGAGCAATGGACTCGAAGACCATCGTAATGACTATAAGCCTGTAGTTGCTGCAACAGTTTCAAACTTGGGTTCAAAACAAGATGCTGAAGCTGCCATAGCAGACGGTACATTCGCTAAATACAACAAGCAGTACATTAACCAATATTATGGCGTAAATGCTTCACATACTTATGAGGCTGTTAAAGCAGCAGGTAATATTGTAAACCCTGCTCATGTTAAAGCAGGTCAGCGTATTGCTATTACAGTTGAAATCGGCGGATTTGATGTTATCCAATCAGGTCAGTTCAAAGGTAAATTCAACACTGAATATCTTCAGGCATCCACTCCGGGAAGTCTTACTAAGGTACGTGATAATTGGAAAATTAATACAACTGCCAAGGGCGCAATTAAAAACGGCGTTTCAATCTATGGAGATGCAATGCAGTTTAATAGCTCAACGTATAATAATGAAGAAGGTATTTGGTATGGTGCTATTACAGGCGTAGCTGCCTGTAATGGTAACCAAAATACTTCCAACTTCTTTGGAGTTGGTCTTGATGGCACATCAAAATTCGGTAAGTACGGTATGGCTTGCTATACTTATGCATTCGAAGTAATTAAGGATTGTGACCTTTCGGAAGTATTTACATTTGACAGAGATGATTTTGGTACAGAATTTGAACCTTATTACAGAGATTCATTATTTGATATGCAAGATCCGAATTTGTATCTTGTTACAGGTGACGATTCAGCAAGAACCTTTGCTAACTGGGCATTAATTTGGACAGATTATGCAAAGGATTCAACACCTGAAGCTAAGACTTATACTATTACATTTAATGACATCAACGGCAAGACTGTTGATACGCAGACAGTTAAAGAAGGCGATACTCCAACAGTTCCTTCAACAAATACTGCTGCAACTGTAAATTATAAGAGCGATAATAAGCACGAAGTAACAACTTACTCATGGCCTGCAGTATCAGCTGCTACTGCAGATGCAACTTACAAAGAGGTTGCTACTACAGCTGAGGAAGATTGTAACATTACTTATGCAGAGACAAGCAAGCATACACTTGTTTCAGGCACTGTTCTTACAGGAACATGTACTGTATGTAATCATGTAGATACTCAGACTAAGGACGATAAGCTTGACGGTACAGCTTACTATGCTGCACTTGATGCTGCAAAGGCTGTTGACGGTACTAAGTACACAGCTGAATCTTATGCTAAGGTAACAGCTGCTCTTGAAGCTAACGCTCAGGCTAAGGTTGAAGCTTATACAGATCAGGCACAGGTAACTGCTGCTGCTACTGCTCTTGAAAATGCAGTTAAGGGTCTTGAGGCTCTTCCGACATCAGATGTTTATACTTACACATTCGTTGGTGGTAAAACTCAGACTGTAACAGCTGATAAGGGCGCTGCTCCTATAGCTCCTGCTAACACAGCTGCTACAACAGTTGATAATAAGAACGGTACTCATACAGTAACAACTTACACTTGGGAAAAGACAGGCGAATTCACATTTGCTGAAAAGGCTAATGCTGATACTAAGGATTGTACTTACGGTGAGTACACAACTGTAACTGCTTCTACAATTGCTAAGGCAGGTACTGAAAAGGCTACATGCTCAGTATGCGGTCACGAAAATGTAAGAGACCTTGCTAAGCTTGACGGTACAGCTTACTATGCTGCACTTGCTAAGGCAGAGGCTGTAAAGGCTGACGATTACACAGCAGAATCTTATGCTAAGGTAACAGCTGCTCTTGAAGCTAACGCTAAGGCTACTGTTGAAGCTTATACAGATCAGGCACAGGTAACTGCTGCTGCTACTGCTCTTGAAGATGCAGTTAAGGGTCTTGTTAAGGTTTATACAATCACATTTACAAACGCTGCAGGCACTGTAGTTGATACTCAGAAGCTTGCTGCAGGCGCTACTCCTGTAGCTCCAAAGACAAATACTGCTGATACAACTGCTACACCGGCAGGTAATAAACAGCACAGCCATACAACTTATAGCTGGCCGGAAGTTTCTGCTGTAACAGCAAACGCTAACTATGACGAAGTTGCTAAGGTTGTAACAGAAGATTGCACAAAGGGTAAACCTGTTGTAACAGAGCCTACACTTGATAAGCCGGGTTCAGAAGTTACAAGCTGTACAATTTGCGGTCAGGTTCTTGAAACTAAGGTTCTTCCTCAGCTTAAGGGCTATGATATCACAGTTACTAAGACTGCTTACGGTACAACAACTCTTAACAGCGAGGACGCAACAAACGGTAAGACTACTAAGGTTCTTGCTAACTCAACTGTAACTCTTACAGCTCAGGCTAATGAGGGTGCAGAGTTCGTAGGTTGGAAGGTTGCTAACAAGCTCGTTTCAACTAACGAAACATATTCATTCACAGCAGTTGCTGATACAGAGGTAACTCCTGTATTTACAGAAACAGCTGAATCAACATTCGTAGTTGTATTCATTGATATGTACGGTAACGTTGTATCAACTCAGGAAGTAGCAAGCGGTGCTGACATTAAGGTTCCTGCAACTGCTCCTATCTATCCTGGTTATACATTCAAGGGCTGGGCTCTTACAAACGATGAGATTACCGCTCTTACAGAAGGTAAGACCATCAGAGCTATCTATGAGAAGGATGCTACTCAGACTTACACAGTTAAGGCTGCAGGCGCAACAATCACAGTTAACGGCACTGACTACACTGACAAGGCTGAAAATGTTGCATATGACGCTAAGGTAACAGTTACTAAGGCAGGCGCAACATCATGGACAGTAAACGGCGCAACAGTTGGTTACGGTGAATCATACTCATTCTTCTGTGCTTCGGATATCGAACTCACAGCAGTTACAAAGGCTGATGACACTTCTAAGACTCAGGTTGCTATCGTTTCAACAACTCGTCCTTCAGCTACAGATTGCGACGTTCTCTTTGTTGCAACACGTACTGTTGCTGATAATGAGACAGTAGTTAGCCAGGGCTTCGTATACGGTAAGAATGTAACAGCTTCTGACCTTACACTTGAAAACGTTGGCAAGACTGCATCAGGTACAAATCCTGGTAAGGTTAGAGTTATTTATAACAACACCAACGCTTCACAGATTGGTTTGAACTACGGTCTTACTGCAAAGACAGGCGTTGCCGGCGCAAGAGCATTCGTAGTTACTAAGGATGCAGATGGTAATGTTCATACTTACTATTCAGAAGCATCACTTTACGACTATAATGCTTAATTAACACAATTTAGCAAAGCTTTCACCTCTGCCTTAAGGGGTGGAGGCGAGCTTTGATAAATTAAGGAGGACACACCTAATGAAAGAGCTTTATACAAAGCCGGTGTCAGAGGTTAATGAATTTTCTCAGACAGCTGATGTTATTACTACATCCGGTGGTACTGACTGGGGCTTCGGTGGAAATGACTAATCTGACACTTTGATTAAAGCATTTGGAGACGGCAGAAATGCCGTCTCTTTTTGCGTTTTTAAAACCTTGAATAAAAAAATAAACTAAATATTAATCATTCCCGAATATGACATTTTACCTTTAACTGTATATTGACAAATAATTAACAAACATATAAAATGAAATTGTAATTTATGACATAAGACGTATATTTTAGAGGGAGAATACTATGTCAAATAAGGAGTATGAATACAAATTCGATACTGTCAAGCCGCCTGAGGATAGGGTGTACGATGACAGAGTGATGCATTATTATGAAAATCATTCAAACGAGCCTGCACGTCCTTTGATTTTGGCACTCGGCAAGCATATTACAGACAGAGTTTTGTATAAATTGCCGTGGCTTCCAAAGGTAGGTAAAGAGCTTACCGTTAACGACCCTGAGTATTGGGGGCTTGCCTCAATTGTAACCGACGAGATGGCAGAGGTTGCCCTTAAGATGAAGGTACATAAGGGTATGAAGCTTAAGGAAATTATAAAAGCTACGGGTAAAAGTGCCGCTTACCTTGAGCCGCTTCTTAAGGAAATGGCAAATGTAGGTCTTGTTGAATTTAATTGGGAAAATCCGGAGCATGAAAAGCAATATGTGCTTCCTATGTTCGTTCCAGGAAGCACAGAATTTTTTAATATGAAATGGGATAATATTTGTGAGCATCCGCAATTTGCAAATTTCTTTGAGCGTATGACTCAACTTCCGCTTGAAGCAATTACGCCGATGGTGCCTCCGGGAGGCGCCGGAATAGGTATGCACGTTATCCCTGTTGAAAAGGCAATTTCAATGGAAAATCAGTCTGCTGATGTGGAACATATTTCTCATTGGCTTGATAAATATGACGGCAAATATGCGGCAGGCCCGTGTTCGTGCCGTTATAGCCGTGCAATGTGCGGCGAAGGCTGTGCCGATGACCCTGAGGATTGGTGTATCGGTGTCGGCGATATGGCGGATTACCTTGTTGAAACAAATAAGGGCCACTATATCACACGTGAAAAGGTTATGGAAATTCTTCAGCGTGCCGAGGATAACGGTTTTGTTCACCAAATTACTAATATCGACGGTGAAAATAAAATTTTTGCTATCTGTAATTGCCAGGTAAAGGTATGCAATGCGCTTCGTACCTCCCAACTTTTCAATACGCCTAATATGTCACGCTCGGCGTATGTGGCTAAGGTTGAGGCTAAGGATTGCGTAGCCTGCGGCAAGTGTGTTGAATTTTGCCCTGCCAGTGCCGTTAAGCTCGGTCAAAAGCTTTGCAAAAAAGACGGCTCTGCTGTTACATATCCTAAGCAAGAACTTCCCGACGCAGTTAAATGGGGCAAGGAAAAATGGTCGCCGGATTATAGAGATAAAAACAGAATTAATTGCTACGATACAGGTACGGCGCCTTGCAAGACTGCCTGCCCCGCTCATATCGCAGTCCAAGGCTATCTTAAAATGGCGGCTCAAAGCAGATATACCGATGCTTTGGCTCTTATTAAAAAGGATAACCCTTTCCCTGCAGTTTGCGGCAGAGTTTGCAATAAGAGATGCGAGGAGGCTTGCACAAGAGCAACTCTTGATGAAGCGGTTGCTATTGATGACGTTAAGCGCTTTATCGCTCAAAAGGACCTTGACAGTAAAACAAGATATATTCCTAAAAAAGTAATACCTTCAAATAGGGGCGAGTTTAAAAATAAAATTGCCATTATCGGCGGCGGACCGGCAGGCCTTTCCTGCGCATATTATCTTGCACTTACGGGATACAGACCTATAGTGTTTGAAAAGAATGAAAAACCCGGCGGTATGCTTACTTACGGTATCCCGTCATATAAGCTTGAAAAGGATGTTGTTGAGGCGGAGATTGACATTATTCGTGCGCTTGGTGTTGAGATTAAATGCGGCGTAGAGGTTGGTAAGGATATCACTCTTGACGAACTTCGCAAGGACGGATATGAGGCATTTTATATTGCTATCGGCTGTCAAGGCTCAAGAAAATCGGGAGTTGCCGGCGAAGACGCAGACGGTGTTATGAGCGCTGTTGATATTCTCCACGAGATTGCCGAAAATCACGACCTTGACCTTAAAGGCAATAAAACCGTTGTTATCGGCGGTGGTAATGTTGCCGTTGATGTTGCACGTTCAACTAAGCGTTGCGGCGCTGATGTTTTGGGTATGTTCTGCCTTGAAAGCAGAGAGGAAATGCCTGCGAGCGAAGAGGAAATTTTTGAAACCGAGGACGAGGGTATTCAAATAAACAACGGCTGGGGCGTTAAGGAAATTCTTGCAGAGAACGGCAAGGTGACGGGCGTTGTGCTTAAAAAATGCACAAGTGTTAAGGATGCTAACGGCAAATTTAACCCTCAGTATGACGAAAATGATACTCAAACAATTGAATGTGACCGTATTTATCTTTCAATCGGTCAGTCAATTGAATGGGGTAATCTTATTGACGGTGAGGCGGTAGAACTTGGCAGAGGTAACGCTCCTCAGGCAGACAGTCTTACTTATCAAACAGGGCAAAAGGATATTTTCGTCGGCGGTGACGTTTATACAGGCCCTAGCTTTGCCATTGACGCTATTGCTGCCGGCAGAGAGGGTGCAGAGTCAATCCATAGGTTTGTTCATTTCAACGCAAGCCTTACAGTCGGCAGAAACAGACGTGATTTCATAATGCTTGATAAGAACGATATCCTTGTTGACAGTTACGATAACTCTTCACGTCAAATCCCGAATATTAATAAGAAAATTGACGCTAAATCTTCGTTTAAGGATGCTCATCTTCCCCTTACAGAGGAGCAGGTTAAAAAAGAAACTGCACGATGTCTTGGCTGCGGTGCATCCGTTGTTGACGAAAATAAGTGCATAGGCTGCGGAATTTGTACTACCAAGTGCGAATTTGATGCAATTCATCTTTTCAGAGATAATCCCGAATGTAGCACAATGGTTAATTCAGATGACAAGATGAAAGCAATTTTGCCTTATATGATTAAGCGTAATTTCAAGATTAAAAAGGCTCAAAAGGCTAAAAAGGATTAATTATGCACGAACTTGGTATAGTTTTTCATATCATTAACGAAATTGAAGATGTAGGCAAGGAAAATGAGCTTAAAACGGTATCGTCTGTTACGGTTGAAATAGGCGAGGTTTCGGGTGTGCTCCACGATTATCTTGAGGATTGTTGGAAATGGGCTTGCTCAAAGAGTGAGCTTATGAATGGGGCACAACTTAAGGTAGAAGTTATCCCGGCAGTAACGTATTGCGAAAGCTGCAAGGGCGAATACAAAACCATAGAGCATGGTAAAATTTGCCCTTACTGTCAAAGCGAAAAAACCTATCTTCTTTCGGGTAATGAAATTATGATAAAGGAAATTGAGGCACGGTAGCATATTAATGCGCTCTGTCTTGATGATATGATTTTTATTTAACTTTTTTAGAGGAGGAAAATGACGATGTTATTCCAAATTTACGGCGATATGGCCGGCTGGCAACTTCTCGGCTGGGTAATGGTTTTTGTTGGTCTCGTCGTTATGAATGAAATTGCAAGGCGAACAAAAGCAGGCGGAATTTTTTGCTTCTTTGTTTTACCGGCAGCACTGACGGTATATTTCATTGCAATTTATATCGGTGCGGCTAAGGGAGCTGATTGGGCACTTCAAAATGATACCTATGTTCATATGAACAGCTGGTTTCATTATGCAAAGCTTTATGCGGCAACAGCAGGTTGTATCGGCTTTATGATGCTTAAGTATAAATGGGGCATCGGCAAAAAAAATTGGTTTAAGGTGTTCCCGTTTGCAATTGTCGCTATTAACATTCTTATCGCAGTCGGTTCTGACTTTGAGTCGGCAATTAAGGGTGGAATTTCAGGCGGCTGGTGGCTTTCGTCTGAAAATGTATGGCTCTATGGCGGCTGGTGGAACTGGGTGAACGGTATCGCCGGTATTATAAATATTTTCTGTATGACAGGTTGGTGGGGTATCTATTCCTCAAAGAATAAGCAGGATATGCTGTGGCCTGATATGACATGGTGCTACATTTTGGCTTATGACCTTTGGAACTTTGAATATACTTATAATAATCTCCCTACTCACTCTTGGTATTGCGGCCTTGCACTTCTTCTTGCTCCTACATTTGCAAATGCATTTTGGAATAAGGGCGGTTGGATTCAAAACAGAGCTAACACACTTGCACTTTGGTGTATGTTTGCTCAGGTATTTCCGCTTTTCCAAGACAAGAGCCGTTTCTCGGTTCTTACATCCGTTTATGCAGACGGATATATGGACCCTACAGTTCCGCCAACAAACGCAGACCCTACAATGCAAGGCATAATTGCCATTATTGCTCTTGTGGCTAATGTTTGCGTATTTGCTTCTATTATTAAGCGTGCAAAGGAACAAAAGAAAAATCCTTATAAAAACGAAATATTTACTGACCAAAAAGATTATAAGCTTGCACTTGAAAGAGCAGCCGAAAAAGCTCGCAAAGCAGCTTAATCTTCATAAAAATTCAAAAAACAACGCCGTCGATTATTCGACGGCGTTTCAAATTATTGATGAAGTGGATGAAATTTATTTCTCACTTACTACGTAGCTCCTCCTCTCAAAATCTGCTGTACAGTTGTGCGTCAGATTTTGAAATGAACCGTAGGGGCGACCATCGGTCGCCCGTTTTACAAACACGAAATTTCAATCGGGCTCCCCGAAAAGCAAAAGCTTTTTGGGGAAAAGGAGAAAGGAATGAAGTGTTTATTATGAATTTTAAAGAAATTCATTCAAACACGAAATTTCTTTGGACGAGTCACAGGTTCGAGCCAAAATATCCGATTGACACAAGAAAATAATATGACGGGCTCTCATAAGAAACAAAGATACTACGAAACAGTCCACCGGACTGTTTCTCCCAAATATGTTGCTCGCTTCGTTCGCCAAATTTGGAGTATCTTGTCACAGGTTCAGCCCTAAATGCATTTCTATAAAATAAAAAAGACATCCGTATGGATGTCTTTTTTATTTGGTGGGAACAACAGGGCTCGAACCTGTGACCCTCTGCTTGTAAGGCAGATGCTCTCCCAGCTGAGCTATGCTCCCGTCAGCGATATTGATTATATAACAAGTTGCGGTGAATGTCAAGAGTTTATTTTAGAAAAAAGCTCTTTTATTCTGTCAATCTCATTATTTAAGTACAAATAGCCGAATAATGCTTCAACTCCCGTTGCGCAGTGGTACTCCCCGTCTGTTGCGCTTTTAGGGGAATGACCTACCTTTGCGTTGCGGCCTCGCTTAAAAACGGCAAGCTCTTCATCGCTCAAAACATCTTTAATTTTTTCAAAAGCTGCCGTTTGTGCTTTCGCCGATACAAATTTAACGCTTTCCCTATGCAAATCATTTACAGGGCGGTTTGCATCGAGAACAAGTGTTTCACGAACAAGAATTTCATAAATGCAATCGCCGATAAACGCTAAATTAAGCGGGCTTAACTGCTTAGGATTTACTTCTTTATCAACAAATCTCATATTAAATTAAGGCACGTATTCAAACTCTATATCATAGAGCGATACAACGTCACCCTCCTCAATTCCTTTTTCTCTCAGTGCATCAAAAATTCCGCTTTTCTCTAATACCCTTTGCATATATTGAAGTGCTTCGTAGTCCTCAATATCAATGCCTTTGAGTACTTTAGGAAACCAGCTTGCCTCAACAAGAAAATAATGTTCTTCAGGCTGAGAAATTTTAAATCCTTTATCATCTTTAACAATTGCTTCAAGCGGAATTTCCTCAACCTCATATTCCTTGATAGGCGGAAGAGTTTGAAGCTTATTCCAAACAGCGTTCATAAGCTCCTTTGTGCCTTCCATAATCGGCGCACAAATTGAATAATAATCATAACCCTTATCTTCTACATACTTCTTGAATCGCTCAATTTGCTCAGGCTCTGCCATATCAATTTTATTGCCAGCAACAATCTGCGGTTGCTTGGCAAGCTCAGGATTGAATTTAACAAGTTCCTCGTTTATTTTTTCAAAATCCTCAATCGGGTCCCTGCCTTCGCTGCCGCTGACGTCAACAATATGAACAAGAAGCCTGCAACGCTCAACATGGCGCAAAAATTCGTGGCCGAGGCCTATACCCTCACTTGCACCCTCAATAAGTCCCGGAATATCCGCAATAACAAACGAGTTGCCCTCTCCCATAGAAACAACGCCTAAGTTGGGCACGAGAGTTGTAAAATGGTAGTCGCCGATTTTTGGCTTTGCTTGGCTTACAACGGAAATAAGGCTTGATTTTCCTACTGACGGATAGCCTAAAAGGCCGACATCGGCAAGAAGCTTTAATTCAAGTGAAACCTCCCATTCCTCACCCGGAACACCGGGCTTTGCAAATCTCGGAACTTGACGTGTAGGGGTAGCGAAATGAATGTTGCCCCAGCCGCCTTTACCGCCCTTTGCGGCAATAAATCTGTCAGTCTTGCTCATATCAGCCATAACTGCACCGGAGTTTGCTTCACGAATTATTGTTCCTCTCGGAACTTTAATCTCAAGGTCGGGCGCTTTCTTGCCGTATTGGCGTGAGCCTCTGCCGTTTTCACCGTTTTTTGCAACATATTTTCTTTTGTATCTGAAATCTGCAAGAGTTGCAAGGTTATCGTCAACAACAAATACAACGTCGCCTCCCTTGCCTCCGTCGCCGCCGTCAGGTCCTCCTGCGGCAACATATTTTTCACGGTGAAAGGCAACTGCACCTGCGCCGCCGTCGCCCGCTTTTATTTTAATTTTAGCAATATCTACAAACATATATATCGTCCTTTGCTTTTGCTTTTGTTAATATGAATTTTAACAAATTTCTTTTCAAATTGCAACACTAAGGGTATAAATAAGGTAATATATACTCCTTATTATATGAAGTTTGTTAAAAAATTAACTATAAGGTGCTAATAAATTTAACTGTTTTTGTATAAAGTGTAAAATTTGCATTTTTTTCTTGATTAATGATGACAAACAGTATAAAATAAATAATGCACAAAAGCAATAAAACTTTAAATTATATTCGGAGGTAATTTCCAATGGTAAAAGTTGCTATTAATGGTTTCGGCCGTATCGGTCGTCTTGCTTTCCGTCAGATGTTTGGCGCAGAAGGCTACGAAGTAGTTGCTATCAACGATCTTACAAGTGCAAAGATGCTTGCTCATCTTCTTAAGTATGACTCATCACAGGGTAACTATGTTGCTCAGGGTCACACTGTTGATTTCCACGAAGGTGAAGGCGAAGACAACTATATTGTTGTTGACGGCAAGAAAATTGTTATTTACAAAATGCCTAATGCTGCTGACCTTCCTTGGGGCAAGCTTGGCGTAGACGTAGTTCTCGAATGCACAGGTTTCTATACATCAAAGGAAAAGGCTTCTGCTCATATTCAGGCAGGTGCTCGTAAAGTTGTTATTTCTGCTCCTGCAGGTAACGACCTTCCAACAATCGTTTACAATGTAAACCATGACACACTTACAGCTGAAGATACAGTTATTTCTGCTGCATCTTGCACAACTAACTGCCTTGCTCCTATGGCTAAGGCTCTTAATGATTTTGCTCCTATCCAGAGCGGTATCATGTGCACAATCCACGCTTACACAGGCGATCAGATGATTCTTGACGGTCCTCAGAGAAAGGGTGACCTTCGCCGTGCTCGTGCAGGTGCTGTAAACATCGTTCCTAACACAACAGGTGCTGCAAAGGCTATCGGCCTTGTAATTCCTGAACTTAACGGCAAGCTTATCGGCTCTGCTCAGAGAGTTCCTACTCCAACAGGTTCAACTACAATCCTTACAGCAGTTATTAAGACTGACAAGGAAGTTACAGTTGACGCTATCAACGCAGCTATGAAGGCTGAAGCTACAGAGTCATTCGGCTACAATGAAGACCTTATCGTTTCTTCAGATATCGTTGGTATGAGATACGGTTCACTCTTCGATTCAACTCAGACAATGGTTCTTAAGGTTGCTGACGACACTTATGAGGTTCAGGTTGTTTCTTGGTATGATAACGAAAACTCATACACATCTCAGATGGTTAGAACAATCAAGTACTTCTCAGAACTTGGCTAATATCTAAGATAATAAATTAAAAGAAAAGAGCTTTCCCAAAGGAAGGCTCTTTTTTTATATTCTTATACTAAATATTCTTTTTTATATAATTGCAATAAAGCTTTATTATATCGATATCCGTTTTGTCATATACCATTCTTGCGCCGACGGTGTCCTCAATTTCATTAAATATTAAATGACCGCCGTCAAAAAGAAAATCAATTCCGATATAATCGCTTTCAACAAGGCTTAAAATTCTTTTTACAAGGCTTTTTTCTTCTTCGTTCATTTTATAAGGTGTCGCCCTGCCGCCGAGGCAGAAATTTGAGCGAAAATCGGTATCACTTTCCCTCAAAATTGACGTAATTATATCATTTCCTATAGCCCAAACACGCAAGTCCTTGCCGAGAGTGGCGCAAGGCTTTTGATAAACAAATCCGCTTTCAAAGCTTTCTTTTTCATTTATCATCACAACCCCTTGACCGCCGTGGCCGTCAATCGGCTTTTTAACCGCAGGCACTTCCTTGTAGTTTATCGGCAAAATTTCAATGCCGTTTTTCTCCATAAATTCGTAGCAAAGTTGCTTGTTGTTTGCAAGTTTTGAGAGGGAGGAGGGGTTAAAAACACGTATCCCTTTTTTCTCAAATTTTTCTGCAATTTTATAGTTATTCGTCCTGTTAATTATAAAATCAGCCGTGCCGTCATAATCGTTAATTGCAAGCGTTACGCCAAGTTCTTCTTTAAATTTATTTATCGCAAAGGTGTTGCGCTTTGCTTCTTTTTCGCTGTAAATCAATACTCCGCTCATTTGATTTTTTCCTTAATTGTTTCAAAAATATACGGCGCAATGTCAATTTTTGTTGAGTTCATTATGTTAATTATATGTGCATTTGAATTTACTTCGCAAACACTGCCGTCATCAAGAATGTCCACTCCGCCAAAGGTTAAACCGAGGGTTTCGCACGCTTTTATTGCTGTTTCAATTTCCTTTTTAGTTGGCTTACAGGGCGTCATAGTGCCGCCGTTAGTAACATTTGAACGAAAGTCGTTTTTGTTTTCTCTTTCAGCCGCACAAATAAATTTTCCGCCGATTATTTCAATTCTTTTGTCGTGACCCTTGCTGTCGATGATAAATTTTTGCAGAATAAACGGCTTTTCGCTTATGTGGGAGTAAATCTCTTCCTTAGTATTGCATAAAAATACCTGAGCGCCGAATGAGCCAAATGATTCTTTGAAAATAAGCGGCAAAGTGAGAATATCAATTGCTTTTTCTACAAATTCGCTCATATCTGATTTGAAATAGCATTTTGGGGCGATAAGAGTTTTAGGCTGAGGCACAATGCCGTCAAGTTCAATATATGTTCTGCCTTTATCGTCGCATTTTTCAATTGCTTCGGCAGAATTGAAAACGGGAACACCGCTTTTTTCAATTCTTCTTGCAAGGTTAATGTCCTTGTCCCAAAACAGCACAAAGTCAGTCTGCGCCTTTTGCGTTGCAAGCTCCAAGTTCGTTTTAATATTTAGATTAATGCCGCACTTTTTTGCCGAAGCTGAAAGATGCTTGTGAAGTGTGTCATATTTTTCGCCTTTTAAGAAATGATTTACTGCTAATATGCCGTTCATTTTGTATCACCTTGAATTATTGTATCATTCTCTATTGCATTTTTCAATGTAATGGTATAAAATATTATATCTAAATTATAAATTACTGAAAGGTGATGTAAAGATGACAGAGTATAAGCTTAAATACGGTTGCAACCCAAACCAAAACCCTGCAAGGATTCATATGGATGGTAAAGAACTTCCTTTTGAAATTTTGAACGGTGCGGCAGGTTATATCAATCTTCTTGACGCATTCAATTCTTGGCAGCTTGTTAAGGAACTTAAGGAGGCTACCGGTCTGCCGAGTGCTGCTTCATTTAAGCACGTTTCTCCTGCCGGTGCGGCAGTTGCTCAACCGCTCAGCGATGTTGAGCGCAAGGTTTGTATGGTGCCTGATGATTTAGAGCTTTCTCCGATTGCACAGGCTTATGTTCGTGCAAGAGGCTGTGACAGAGTTTCCTCATTTGGCGATTTTGCCGCTTTGAGCGATGAATGTGACGCAAGCGTTGCAAAATTCCTTGTTAAAGAGGTCAGCGACGGTATTATTGCTCCGTCATACACCGATGATGCACTTGAAATTCTTAAGGCTAAGAGAAGAGGTAATTATCTTATCATTAAGATGGACCCTGACTATCAGCCTGAGGAAATGGAAACAAAGCAGGTGTTCGGTATTAAGTTTGAGCAAAAGAGAAATGACGCTAAGCTTACTATGTCACTTTTTGACGATATGCCTACTAAGGTCAAGGATATTCCCGAAATTGCAAAGATTGACCTTCTTATTTCGCTTATCACTCTTAAATATACTCAGTCAAATTCGGTTTGCTACGCTTCGGGCGGACAGACTATCGGTGTAGGCGCAGGCCAACAAAGCCGTATCCATTGCACCCGCCTTGCAGGCAATAAAGCTGATAATCTTTGGCTTCGCCATAATGAAAAGGTGCTCAATCTTCCGTTTATTGACGGTCTTCGCAAGTGCGAGGCTGATAATGCTATTGACCTTTATATTTCAGATGAATATGAGGATTTACTCAAAGACGGAGTATGGCAGAGATATTTTACCACTTGCCCTGAGCCTTTCACTGCTGATGAAAAGAAAGCTTGGCACGAGAAGATGACAAATGTTGCTCTCGGCTCTGACGCTTTCTTCCCGTTTGAGGATAATATTGAACGTGCGGCTCGTTCCGGTGTTAAGTATATTGCTCAGCCGGGTGGCTCTGTTCGTGACGGCGCTGTTATCGAATGTTGCGACGGTTTCGGTATGGCAATGGCAATGACAGGTATCCGTCTTTTCCATCATTAATAGATATATTTATACGTAGGGGCGACCGTTGTGTCGCCCTATAGACTTTCGATAAAGTGGCTAAACCGCACCGAATAAATTTTAAAAAACCTTTTTGCCTCCCTTGCAAAGGGAGGTGGGTGCAACTTGTTGCACTCGGAGGGATTGGAAAAATGGCAAGGACATCGAGTCCTTGCCATTTTTGGCGCTTTCCGTCTTTTGCTCGAGGGCAGTACCCACGTACAGCACCCGCTCGCAAAATACGAAATTTATCTCACTTTCTCGAAGTCTCACCAGTGATTACCCGTTTTAATAGATAATATTTTAGGTAATATTTATGAATATTTTAACTTGCCCTGTTTGCGGTGAAAAATTAAATATTTTCGGCAAAACGCTTAAATGTGACAATAATCACTCATTTGATTTTGCAAAGCAGGGGTATGTTAATCTTTTGCTGACGTCTAAAAGCGGCGACAAAAAGGGCGACAGCAGGGAGTCGGCTCATGCAAGACGAGAATTTTTGCAAAAGGGATATTATTCCTTTTTACGTGATTATGTCAACTCAAAATTGAACGGCGCCGTGCTCGATATCTGCTGCGGTGAGGGATATTATGACGAATATACCGGCGAGCTTTACGGCTTTGATATCAGCAAGGAAATGGTGCGTCTTGCCGCAACCTCTCGCAAAGAGCATAATTATTTTGTGGCAAATCTTGCCCATATTCCCGTTTGCGATAATTCGATTGACACGGCTATGCATCTTTTTGCACCGTTTAATGAAAAGGAATTTTACCGTGTAATTAAGCACGGCGGCAGGCTTTTAAGCGTTATTCCCGGTGATAATCATTTGATTGAGCTTAAAAATATTCTTTATGATACACCGTATCTTAATGATGAAAAAGCGCCTGAAACCTCGCTTTTTACTTTGAAATCAAAAAATAAAATTTCTAACACATTTGATATCTCAAGGGATGATTTAAAAACGCTGTTTTCTATGACGCCGTATTTTTACAGAACAAGCGAAAGCGACAAGGAAAAGCTTGATAGGGTGAAAAGCATTAGGCTGACGGCTTCATTTGTTGTTTTGGAATATGCGAAAGAGGGATAATTATGGATTTGTTATGCGAAAAATGCTGGTATAATGAATATGACGAGGAAACGGACGAATGCTTTTGCTCGCTTGTGCTTGACGAGGACGAATATGTCCGCTTTTGCGAGGAGCAAAACAAGACGTGCAGGTATTTTAGACCGAGCGGTTCGGAGTATGATATAGTCAGAAAACAGAATTGATAATATTTTCGTAGGGGCGAACATCGTTCGCCTTTATTTTTTTATGCCTTTTTCTTGACAAATACCCTATATGGGTATATAATCAAGATACCCCGTGAGGGTATAAGGAGTGATTTAATGGAAACTAATGATAATAATAAAGACTGTTGCTGTTGTCACGGTAAAACGAAACACAGAACAGATGAAGAGCAAAAGGCACTTATAAACCGCCTTAACAGAATTGAGGGTCAAATAAGAGGAATTAAGCGTATGCTTGAGGAAGATGCTTATTGCACGGATATCATTACTCAGGTTGCGGCGGCTAATGCGGCGCTTAATTCATTTAATAAAGAGCTTCTTTCAACGCATATAAAGACTTGCGTTACAGATGATATTAAGGCAGGCAAAACCGAAACGGTTGATGACCTTTTAAAAACTCTTCAAAAATTAATGAAATAGTTTTGAGGTGATTTTTTTGACGCAATATAATGTAACGGGTATGAGTTGTGCCGCTTGCAGTGCAAGGGTTGAAAAGGCGGTTAATGCTGTTGACGGTGTAACAAGCTGTGCTGTCAGTCTGCTTACCAATTCAATGGGTGTTGAGGGAACGGCAAGCAGTGAAGCAATAGTTGCCGCTGTTGAAAAGGCAGGCTACGGCGCAAGCGTTAAGGGCAACGACAAAAAGGCTGAGAGTGTATCGAGTGATGAACTTAAGGACACCGAAACACCCAAAATAAGAAACAGACTTATTTGGTCGGTAATATTCCTTATCCCGCTTATGTATATTTCAATGGGGCATACGATGTGGGGCTGGAAACTGCCGTCATTTATGGAAAATAATCATATCGCAATGGGATTGGCTCAGCTTTTGCTTGCAGTAATTGTTATGGTTATTAACCAAAAATTCTTTATAAACGGATTTAAAGGTATAATTCATAAAAGCCCTAATATGGATACACTTGTTGCGCTTGGCTCTGCCGCTTCGTTTGGCTACAGTACGGTTATTCTTTTTCTTATGACTTCTGCTCAGCTTGCAGGCGACAGCGAAAAAGTAATGAGCCTTATGCATGAGTTTTATTTTGAATCGGCTGCAATGATATTAACTCTTATTACCGTGGGCAAAATGCTTGAAGCGTATTCAAAGGGCAAAACGACTGATGCGCTCAAATCTCTTATGAATTTAGCGCCGAAGAATGCAACTCTTATCAAAGACGGTAAGGAAATTGTTATTGCGGTGGCTGACGTTAAGATTAATGATATTTTTGTTGTAAAACCCGGCGAAAGTGTTCCTGTTGACGCAGTAATTATTGAGGGAGAAACGGCTGTTGACGAGTCTGCACTTACAGGTGAGAGTATTCCTGTTGATAAGGCTGTCGGCGATAAGGTATCGGGCGCAACTATTAATCAGTCGGGCTATATCAAGTGCCGTGCAACTGCTGTCGGCGAGGATACAACACTTTCGCAAATTATTAAAATGGTGAGTGACGCTGCCGCCACAAAAGCGCCGATTGCAAAGATTGCAGATAAGGTATCGGGTGTGTTCGTGCCTTGTGTAATAGGTGTTGCGCTTGTTGCACTTTGCGTTTGGCTTTTTGTAGGTCAAAGCTTCGGCTATGCGCTTGCACGCAGTATTTCCGTTCTTGTAATAAGCTGTCCGTGTGCTCTCGGACTTGCAACCCCTGTTGCGGTTATGGTTGGCAACGGTAAGGCAGCCAAGTCGGGTATTCTTTTCAAAACTGCGGCTTCGCTTGAGGAAACAGGCAGAGTGCAGATTGTTGCTCTTGATAAAACGGGCACAATCACCAAAGGCGAGCCTAAGGTTACGGATGTTATTGCATTTGTGGGCGAAAACGAATTTTTGTCGCTTGCTTATTCTATAGAAAAAAAGAGCGAGCATCCGCTTGCAAAGGCAGTTTGTGAATATGCAAAACAAAAAAATGTTAAGTGCTTTGATACAACTTCTTTCAAGGCGCTTGCAGGCAACGGCTTGTCGGCAAATGTTGACGGCAAAACTGTTGTGGGCGGAAGTATGAAATTTATTTCAAGTAAAATTTATGTTGATGATAATATCAAAAATAAGGCAGAAGAACTTGCTCAAAACGGCAAAACACCGCTTTTGTTTATGGGGGATAATGAGCTTCTCGGTATAATTGCAGTTGCCGACGTTATTAAAGAGGACAGTCCTAAGGCTATTAAAGAACTTCAAAATATGGGTATTCGTGTTGTTATGCTGACGGGTGATAACGAAAAAACAGCAAAGGCTATCGGTAAGCAGGTTGGCGTTGATACCGTTATCTCCGATGTGCTCCCTGACGGCAAGGAAAGCGTTATTAAAGAACTTATGACCTACGGCAAGGTAGCAATGGTTGGCGACGGAATAAACGATGCACCGGCGCTTACACGTGCCGATGTGGGTATCGCAATCGGTGCAGGTACCGACGTTGCGGTAGATGCGGCAGACGTTGTGCTTATGAACAGTAAGCTTACCGATGTGTCGGGTGCAATCAGGCTAAGCAGAAAAACGCTTACCAATATCCACGAAAATCTTTTCTGGGCATTTATTTATAATATTATCGGTATTCCGCTTGCAGCAGGTGTGTGGATTCCGATATTCGGCTGGACTCTTAATCCTATGTTCGGTGCGGCGGCAATGAGCCTTTCAAGCTTTTGTGTTGTTACTAATGCGCTCAGGCTTAATCTTGTAAAAGTTCATTCGCCAAAGCGTGATAAAAAGAAAAAGCCGGTTGATATTAAGCTTAATATCACCGCTCAAA